>ODAI011885043.1_pt1 | contig 10519 bp, 5 predicted proteins | sample 1539321 | NCBI WGS metagenome assembly ODAI01 (sample SAMN02144231, study PRJEB22623) | gut metagenome | biome: sheep rumen | host: Ovis aries | place: New Zealand | reverse complement strand
TGAGCTGCAGAAAAGCTGCGGGATGTCCTATCTCTTTATCAGTCATGACCTTTCCGTAGTACACCATATCGCCGACCGTGTCGCGGTCATGTTTCTCGGAAAGATCATGGAGACCGGATATGTGAAGGACATCTACGAAAGTCCGCAGCATCCCTATACCAGGTTTCTGCTGAACGCGGTACCTGTTCCCGATCCGCACCGCAGGGAAGATACAGTGGAGCTTCTGAAGGGAGAGCCTCCGAGTCCGGTCGATCTTCCAAAGGGCTGCGTTTTTCACACGAGATGCCCCTATGCCACCGAGCAGTGCAGAAACGAAGTTCCGGCAATGCGCCCGGCAGGACGGACAGAGGCAGCGTGCCATTATCCGGGTGTTTCATAAACATATTCTTAATCAGGAGGAAAAGCATGAAAAAACGGATCCTGCTCATAACGGCTGTACTGCTGCTTACAGCCTGCTCCAATGGACAAAAGCAGACGCAGACCACTGCGGCTGCAGAAACGACCGCGGCAGCGGAAACAACGGCTGCCGAAACAAAACAACCAGAAACCACGGCCGAAGCATCAGAAGAAGATACGTCAGAACAGGCGCAGTCCGCCGGTCTGGCTAACCCCTGGCGTGATATCGATGAGGAGGAGGCAGCGAAAAACTGTGACCGCCTCTTCAAGGCACCCGAAGGAGCCGGGAACATCTGCTGGAGGATGATGGGAGAAACGGCGGACCCCTCCAAAGGAAGTTATCCTCTGATCGAGCTGAAATTTGAGCTTGACGGAATGGAGTTTACAGCGAGAGCCCGCCAGGGAGCCCATGAGGATGAGGACATTTCCGGAATGTACTACAGCTTTGATGTGGAGGAGGAGACGACTCTCGCCAACTGGGGAGAGGGACGTATGCAGGGAAAGGTATACCGCGCATCCGGCGGGGAGGAAGCTGCGGATCTTTGTACCTGGTATGATATTGAGATCGGGATCGCGTATTCTCTTAGCGTAACGGCAAAGGATCTGGACGGCTTTGATATTCAGGCGGTCGCGGAATCCATGTATAATCCCGAGCGGGAGCCCTATGGCAGTATCCCGGAGGAAATGGAAACGAAAGAATAAAGAAAACAGTTTTGCAGCATAAAAACAGCGGGGCATTCCCAAAATGGTATAGTATTGTAAACTGCGCAGGTCGCGGATAAAGAGAATATTAACGGAGCATTACATATGAATATCGCTGAACAAATCGCAAAGGATCTGCAGATAAAAGCTGAGCAGGCGGAGGCAGCCATCGGGCTGATCGATGAGGGCAACACCATCCCGTTTATCTCCCGGTACAGAAAAGAAGTGACGGGCTCTCTGAATGATGAGGTACTGCGCGCTCTTGATGAGCGGCTTAAGTATCTTCGGAATCTGGAAGAGCGAAAGGCGGCTGTCCTCTCGTCGATCGAAGAACAGGGAAAACTGACAGAGGAACTTAAGAACGCGATCGAAGCTGCCGACAAGCTGGTCACGGTAGAAGATCTGTACCGTCCGTACCGGCCGAAACGCCGCACCAGGGCCATGGCAGCCATTGAAAAGGGACTGAGGCCGCTTGCGGATGCCATCGTTAAGCAAAGCTGCAGCCCGGATCTGGAAAGCTTCGCAGCTTCCTTTATACATATTGAAGAGGATGACCCGCAGCACTCGGTTGCATCCGCGGAGGAAGCGATCCGCGGCGCTGCAGACATCATTGCTGAAAATATTTCAGATCAGGCGGAATACCGCGACGCGATCCGGAAGGTTTCAAGGAAGACCGGAACGGTCGTATCCGCCCTGAAAAACAAAGAAGCGGAGCAAAAGGACGAAAGAGGCGTTTACGAGGCCTATTATGAATACAGCGAGCCCTTTATGAAGATACCGGGGCATCGCATCCTTGCCCTAAACCGCGGAGAGGCAGAAGGGATCCTGACGGTCCGTCTGGAAATGCCGGAGGAAAACATTCTGTCTGCACTGCAAAGAACCGTTATCCGCAAGGATGAACCCGAAACCTCCGCGGTGCTGAAGGCTGCAGTGGAAGACAGCTATCGCCGTCTGATCGCGCCTTCCGTGGAGAGGGAGCTGAGAAGCGAGCTTACGGAACGCGCCGAAGAGGGTGCCATGAAGATGTTCGGAAAGAACCTCGAACAGCTTCTGATGCAGCCTCCGGTTGCCGGAATGACGGTACTGGGATGGGATCCAGCGTTCAGGACCGGCTGCAAGCTGGCAGTGGTGGATCCAACCGGAAAGGTGCTCGATACGGCAGTGATCTATCCTACGGCACCGCATAACCGTGTAGATGAGTCCAAGCGTACGCTTCGAAGGCTGATCAGCAAATATCATATCGACGTGATCTCCCTTGGCAACGGTACGGCAAGCCGGGAGTCGGAGCAGGTGATCTGTGAGCTGATCCGGGAACTTGAGCAAAGCGGAGAAAAGAAGCTCAAATATGTTATCGTCAATGAAGCCGGCGCAAGTGTGTATTCCGCTTCAGAGCTCGGCACTAAGGAATTTCCGAATTTTGACGTAGGGCAGCGCTCTTCCGCTTCGATGGCAAGACGCCTGCAGGATCCTCTTTCGGAGCTTGTGAAGATGGACCCGAAGGCCATGGGCGTCGGACAGTATCAGCATGATATGGATCAGAAGAAACTCGCGGAGTCCCTTGGAGCCGTGATCGAAGACTGTGTCAACCGTGTCGGCGTCGACCTCAACACAGCTTCCGCGCCTCTGCTTTCCTATGTCTCCGGGATCTCGCAGACGGTCGCCGCCAATATCGTTGCATACCGGGAGGCAAACGGCAGCTTCCATAACCGCAAGGAGCTCTTAAAGGTCGCGAAGCTCGGTCCGAAGGCTTATGAACAGTGCGCCGGATTCTTAAGGATACGGGGAGGATCGGAGCCTCTTGATCAGACAGCGGTCCATCCGGAATCCTATCCGGCTGCAGAAAAGCTCCTGGAAAAGCTCGGTACAGATACTGCAGCCATTACCCACGGAGGACTGAAGGATATCCGCAGCCGGGCAGGCAATATAAAAGCGCTTGCTAAAGAGCTCGCCATCGGCGAGCCGACATTAAAGGATATCATCAGTGAGCTGGAAAAGCCGGGAAGAGACCCGAGAGACGAGATGCCAAAGCCCATCTTAAAGTCCGATGTGCTCAAGATGGAAGACCTGAAGGAAGGAATGAAGCTGAAGGGTACGGTGCGGAATATCGTTGATTTCGGTGCCTTTGTGGATATCGGCGTTCATCAGGATGGTCTGGTGCATATCTCACATATGAGCAGCAAGTTTATCAAAAATCCGATGGAGGTCGTTTCCGTCGGAGATATCGTAGAGGTAACGGTCTTAAGTGTGGACCTCCGCAAGCAGAGGATCGCGTTAAGCATGGTATAAGAAAAGGGGCTGACGCAAATTAAGTAAAATAAGCGTATACAAATCCCCTTCTACGGTTCCCGACGACGTCCGTAGAAGGGGATTTTGTACGCATACTTAATTAATTTGGCAGCTCCTTTTCAAAAACAGCAAGGCCTTACCAGACCGTACAATAGTTGTCGTTCAGTGCCTCCTGCAGCTCATCATAGTATAACAGATGACGAACGGGGCTGTCGCACATGGTAAACATGGCGGTCGGGAAGTAAAGCTCCACATAATGATAGGTCGCGGTCCAGGAGATGGAGTCCGGTCCCGTTTTATCCAGGAATTCATCCAGCTTTTCGGCAAAGGCATCCGAATGGATGAACTTTCCTGCATCGTTGTGCGTTCCCCATTGATCCCGCATGCTGTTCAGGATCAGGTTATACGCTGTATCCCTGTCAGTAAAAATGTCAGCCACGGACAGGATCTTTCCGGTATTTACGTCGATGTTGTACTTTATATGCGGATAATATCCGTAGCCGTATTTTCCTGCTCCGAGGGAATTGGCGTGTCCTTCGCTGACGAAGAAGGAGTGGAAGGGGCCGTGATCGGTGTCACGCTCAACTACAAAGAAAGAGTAGCAATAAAGCCGGTCAGCCTTTTTCCATACAGAGGACGGAACGGCCTCCATCATTTCATAGTCTTCCTTCAGCGCTTCTTCCGATCTTGTCTTATATTCCGCATTCAGCTGCTGCAGAGTGTTCATCAGCGCAGGGTTTTCCGGGTCTGTTCCCTTAAAGACCAGATACTTTGTATCCAGGCTGTAGTCATAGGATTTCTTCCAGTCAGGCTCCACCAGGACGGAGTCATAGCTTACCGTAAGCTTTGGCTGGGCGTCTTTGCCTTCAGGATCGTCTTCCTCTTCGTACTCACCGTAGTAATATCCGTCTTCGGAAGCTTCCAGCATCTTCCTCCAGTCAAATCCTTTTGCGGCTTTTCCTGTTCCCAGGCGCTTCATCGGCTTTGTGGAATGAAAGTCATATCTGGAATAGCCCGCGTTCCGGAACGCGAAGTATAAAAGATAATGCAGGGGCTTCTGGAAATTCTGCCAGATCTCCGGTACATCGGGGCCATTGGCAGAAGACCGGATCGTTTCTCCGGAAGCAAGCTCCAGCGTAAGCTCATAGGCCGGAGTGTCATAGGGCATGCCTTCCGTATGGATATCGATACCGTTGATCTGACCCAGGTCTGCGTCATTGATCAGCTGCTGGAGCTCGTCCACGGTTTCCTTCGGAAGGTCGATCTCCCGGCAGAAGGAAGAAGAAACGAGCGCGCTGCCATCGTCCTGCACGGTCAGGTCGTAGCTGTACTCATCCGCATAAGGCTCCATGGGAGCCATGTTGGAGGAAGGATCATGGTAAGCTCCGACGTCATAGAAGGATGCATGCAGGGAGCGGATGGTCATATCCGCGAAATCTTTTTTTGCATCGGGATCTGAGTGATCGGCAGGCGGATCATAGACCGGAGGAGGCGGCGCCTCGTAGGGCGTTCTTGCGAAGGTACGCTGCTTATACCCGCCGTCTCCGTCGAGGACGGGCATGGTATATGCTGTGATCAAATCTTCCTTCGGATCATAGCTGATATCGACAAAGAAGAAGTAATCCTCCTCGTTTGTCTCCAGCAGGTAGCTCTTCCCGCTATGCCTTATCTTTAAGGGTGCCTCGTCAACATAGGTACCGGATGCGGGCGTGTATTTTATCTTATTTTTGTTTACCTCCAGGATCCCCCCTGATTCGCGCTGTTCATACCACGTTCCGATCGGGGACGTTCCTTTTGCGGGGGCGGAAGGGGAGCCGGAATTACTGCCGGCGGGATCATTGGCCGGAACATCGACCGCAGGCTTCCGGCAGGCGGTAAAAACAAAGGCTCCAAATATGAGAACTACGGCTGCGGCAAACCATCTGCGCATCTTTTTCACCTCCCTCAGAGTGTTTGGATGTAAAAATCAGTGTTCATGAAAGGCAAAATCAGTTTTTCGGAACGTAATCCTGGAGCGCCTCATCATATTCGTAGCGGATCTCGTCGATCTTTCGGACCGCATTCCCATCGATGATATAGTGGAGCTCAAAGTAGGAATTTGCGCTGTCCCGGGCGGTTCCGATGATCTGATGGCTGACATCGTCGGGAAAGGCGTCAGGGATCTCGGAAAAGCCCCTGCAGGGCACGAGCATATCTCCCTGATTTAAGTAGCAGTCAAAAAAGACTTCTGCTTTTGCCCCGGTCACACCTTTCAGCAAAAGGACATCCGGGAGATCGTCGAAATTGACATCCGCTTCATAAACAAGGCCGTCACCGGCAGGAATATAGATGGAATCCGGAGAGATCTGATGCGGAAGGACCTGCTCAGTACCGTCCTGAAGCGTGACCTTTACGGACCAGTCCGCGCAGCTCCCGTCTTCAGCCACAGTGCCCTTTGGCGTGATCATATACAGGTTGCCGCCCTCGATGGAGACGCTGCCGTCCTCAAAATACTCCACGCCGGAATCATACATATTTTCAAAATCGGATCCGTAATCTTCCGTGATCTTCACAAACCAGCGTTTGAGGCCGGCGTCATAGAATCTTTCCTTATCCACTGACGAGATATAAATACCTGCAATGCCGCCGGTAGCAGGACCGTCTTCGCGGCTCAGCAGAAGCTCGGGATACCAGATATCTCCCATGAGGTTTGTCATGACGATGGAAACAGGACCTTCGCCGTTCCAGACGCTGCTGATACGGTCGGCGACGGTTTCAAAGATCCAGCCCTTGTCCCCGTCGATATTGAGAAGGACCATATACAGGCCGGCACCGTCTTCATATTCGCTGTACCAGAGGCCCTGCAGGTTTTCCAGGGTCACGGTGTCGTACAGATACTGCTGATACGGATCCTCAAGGGTCTCCCGCTTCCATTCATTTAAGAAGCCGCCGTCATAGAAAGCGTTTTCCCTGACCCAGCGGATATAGATTGTACAGACGTTCTCTCCGTTATCACTGATAATACGGAAAGCCGGGCAGAGATTCCGGTCAGAACGGTCTTCGATGCTGAAGGTGCCTTCACCGTTCCAGGCATAGGTCGGCACGCCGTCACGATAGCATTCGATCCTGGCACGGTCGCCGTTTACAGTAAGGATCTCTTCGATCTCGCCGCCGCCTTCGGTGTACCGGTTGACCCAGCGGCCCTGCAGATTGGCTGCTGTCACGCTCTGGTACGGCTTGGAGGGTACGAAGTAATCAACAGGCACATAAGGCATGAGATAGTAGTCCGGCATTTTCTGATCGGCATAAGCGTTCAGCGCAAGCTCATACACTGAGGACGGTTTACTGCTGTCTGTCTGATTTTCTTCAGGGACGGCCGTTTCATTTATGTCACCGGAAGCATAGTGATCCGGATAGAAAACCAGTTTTTGGGAGGTGTTGTAAAGGGCTGTTTCCGGAAGGTCACTGCCCTCCTTCATCCGCCATGTCATCCAGCTCAGGAAGTCTTCCGTGAGCTCACCATACGGCGTTCCGGGCAGGAGGATCTCGATGCTGTCACCCTTTGACAGGCCGTAAGGGCTTGTCATGATGTGGAGCATCTCCTCTTTATCAATATACTGGTCGCTGCCGTCCTTTTCCGTTTCATAGGAAAGCTCTGCCACTTCCGTGGTCCAGGTAAGGTCATTTTTCTGAACAGGCGGAGCAAACCGGCCGGTAAAAGAACACTCATACATCGTTCCGCCGGGGAAACCCTCTCCGGTCTCTCCCATGTTCACGTCAAAAAACTCTCCCGCAAAGCTTCCGTCCGGAGATACCTTCAGTGTGGTCTCCCATGCGCCGACGCCGCTCATGAACCCGAATACAATATCTTCCATATCAGCAAAAACAGGATATTCCTCCTGATCCCGGACATCCTCCTCTTCCGCTTCTGACTGTGCGGTGGAAGACTCTGCGGTAACTGCGGCAGACTCCGCAGCTGCTTCTGTTTCGGGTTCTCCGGCTGATTCAGTCTCTGCAGCTGTTTCTTCCGGGGCATCGGTTTTTGCTTCCGAAGCTTTATCAGCGGCTTTGGAATCAGCCTCTGAGGAGCTTTCCTGAGGAGCGGAGCCTGCAGGCGCATTTGCATTGCCACAGGCAGAGAGTGCTGTTGTAAGAGCAAGTGTTATGATGGCAAGTTTGTGCAGCTTCATCATGAATCCTCCCTTGCGGTAATAAATACTGAATAAATAGTTCGGCAGTCAGACGATTCCTGTAAGAACAGGGCCTGTTATTTTTATGATAACACAGCAATATCCATATTTGCTACAGCGGAACGGAGGATTAGGACAGACAAAAAATTTTTTTTTCACTGTAACTGTTTTGTGTCTGTATTGTGCCCTTACTGTCACCGTTGGCCTGATATCCTTGAGTCAACAGATGAGACAAAAACAATCAGGAGGAACGGACATGAAACGTACATTCAAACATCTTCGCAATAAGGCGTATACATATACAGCTATTCTTACACTTCTTGCAGCAACCCTCAATCCGGGAATGACCGCATACGCCGATGAGCCTGGCGAGGCAGCCGGAACCGAGAGCAGCAATTCTTCTGAGAGCAGCAGTTCTTCCGAAGGCAGCAGCTCCTCTGAGAGCGGCAGCAGTTCTTCCGAAGGCAGCAGCTCCACCGAGAGCGGCAGCAGTTCTTCCGAAGGCGGCAGCTCCTCTGAGAGCAGCAGCTCCTCTGACAACAGCAGCTCCACCGAGAGCAGCAGCGAAAGCAGCTCTGAAGCCGCTTCTGATCATGAGAGCAATGACGATACCGTCTCCGGTGATTCTGAAAGCACCGGGACCGGAGCAGAGGAAAACACAGACAACACTCCGGCAGAGAATACCGGTGATGGAACTCCGGCTGCTGAAGCAGCACAGGAAAGCATCCTGGAGAGCAATGAGAACATCGAGATCACAACGAATGAAGATTCTTCTGTAAATATCATTTATTCCGAGACGATCAGCGATATTGAGACCGAGACCGGGACCATTGAGATCGTTGAAGAGAAGACAATAGAGCAGGAAGAGATCAAGAGGGAAATCGAAGAGCAGAACGGTACTTATGAGTACACTGTTGAGACTGAAAAGAATGTCACAACAGAAAAGAAGACGATCGACGCAGAATCCAAAGAAGAGGCTGAAAGCAAAGCTGCCGATCTGAATGGCGAAGTCATAACCACAGAAACAACAGTAGAAAAAACCGCAGAGCAGAGCTTTGATACACTTGAAGCAGCACAGGGCTTTATCGAGTCTATTGAAGAGACCAATACCGTGATCGAGGCAACGATCACCGTTACCGAGGAGCAGATCGAATCCGGACTGACCGCACAGCTGGTGGACGAAAAAGGATACCACATGGAGGACAACGGAGACGGCACTTACTCCATCATCATCACCGGCGGTCTCGAGGAGATCACCATTGACTTTGCAGGCTTTAATGAAGTCTGGGAGCCCGGCGACAGCATCACCACTTCCTTCCGCATCATCAACGAATCCGGAGATGAGTACGAAGTCGTCAACTACCGCAGAGAGGCGGAGGGCCCGTTCCGCTTCATCCGTACCGCAAGGTATGATGAGAGCCTGGGAGAGAAGATGGGCGAGCTGAACGGCGGAGCATACACCTACTACAAGCCCAATGTAGTGACAAAGATCAACGGCACGAGCTACGTGGTCGGCCCCTATGACGAAGTCACCAAGTGGTACAACAAAAAGTACAATACCAACATCCGCTGGGATGCCGAGAAATATATCGATGACAGCGTGCTCCTTGAGTACTACAACGAGGTCCTGGACGCACATTACGACAATATCTATGATGCCTGGTACGCAAACTTCAACGAGCGCCTCTGGAAAAACTCCTACAACGGAGTGAGCGGCGAAGAGTTCTTTAACAATATCGACCTTACGACCGACACTCCCGTGGATGTGACCTTCCATGCAAGCATTGACGGACCGGGAACCGACAACGTATATATGAACACTGTCTGGGGATTCTTTGAGGATCTGGTCATCCGCATCGTTGATAAGATCATCCCCGCCAGCTACACCGCCAAAGTGGAATATGAAGATACAGAGTATTCCTACAGCGTCGAATATGATGAAATCAAGGAAAGCTACACCGTAAATATTGAAGGACAGGGCAGCATCCCGGCAGCAGAAGTCATCATTCATGAGAAGCCCGCTGATCCGGCAGCACCGAGAAAGTCCTCCGACAGCGAGACCACAGACCGTCCTGAGGATCCGAAGGAAGAGAACCCTGTAAGATATGAGGCAGCAGTCGAGATCAAGCCGGTCCGCAAGGCAGCTGCAGAACACGGCAGCTCTGAGAGAACCGAATATACAGCAGACAGCGTGAAGAAAAACGTCATCATTTATGACAACCCGATCCCGATGGCATCCGGAAATGAAACGGAAAGCGCAGTCCTCGGTGTCAGCCGGAGCGCAGAACAGACGATGGAAGAGCCGGCAGTCCTCGGCGTAAGCAGAGCAGCCGGTAATGATAAAAATGAGGCGGAGGTCCTCGGCGCAGCCAGACTCCCGCAGACCGGTCAGACCTGGTGGCCGATCCCCGTTATGATGATCGCAGGATGGCTGCTGATCTGCAGCGGCTTAAAGCAGAAAAGAGAGGAGGACTAAGCCTATAAGTCAATGTTCGTTTCCAAATTGCTCATCTGTCAGGAAAAGGTCCTGCCGAAAGGCAGGCTTTTTTCTTTGGTTGTCACGGACGGGCAAATCGGGTAGAATATACACACTATGAACACACCCGGGACAAAAACTGAAAACAGGCTGGTTGAGATCCGAGAGCTTTCGGCACCGGAGCTTGCGCCTTACGCAAGGCTTTCGGAAAATGAGCTGAGGCATTATTTTGAGCCTCACGGCGGTCTTTTTGTCGCGGAAAGCGCACTGGTCATCGAACGGGCAATGGATGCAGGCTGCGAAGCGGTCTCTCTGCTGGTAGAGCATAAACAGCTAAAGGGAGGTGCCGCAGCTTTGATTGCGCGTACGGATGTTCCTGTCTATACGGCAGCTCCGGAGCTTCTGGAGCAGCTTACCGGATATCATCTGGCAAGAGGTGTGCTGTGCCTCATGAAAAGGCCGGAGCTTAAAACGCCGGAGGAGCTGTGCG
>ODAI011848783.1_pt1 | contig 10519 bp, 7 predicted proteins | sample 1539321 | NCBI WGS metagenome assembly ODAI01 (sample SAMN02144231, study PRJEB22623) | gut metagenome | biome: sheep rumen | host: Ovis aries | place: New Zealand | reverse complement strand
TGAATTAAATAAAAATATAAGCCAAGATTATTTAGTAAGCCGTGGAGAATATTTAACAACAATCTTAATGTCTAAATATTTAGGATTCCAATTTGTTGATGCTAGAGATTTGTTAAGATTCAACTATGATGGAAAATTAGATGAACAATTAACTGAAAAAAATGTTAAGACAGCATTCAATACTTATGGTGCAATAGTAGTACCAGGTTTCTATGGTTCATATCCTAATGGTAATGTTAAATTATTATCAAGAGGTGGATCAGATGTTACTGGTTCAATTCTAGCTAAATGTGTAAATGCATCAGTTTATGAAAACTGGACTGACGTATCTGGTATTTTAGCTGCAGATCCTAAATTAGTTAATAATCCAAAGGCAATTAAGGAAATTACTTATGCTGAATTAAGAGAATTATCTTATATGGGTGCATCAGTATTACATGAAGAAACTGTATTCCCAGTTCAAAGCTTAAATATTCCAATTAATCTAAAAAATACAAATGAACCGGATAATCCAGGTACATTTATTCAAAATGAATGTACTGATACATCTAACATTGTTACAGGTATCGCTGGTAAGAAAGATTTCTTATCTATCAATGTTCAAAAGGATCATATGTCAAATGAAGTAGGCTTCTTAAGAAGAGCATTATCAGTATTTGAAAAATATGATGTTTCAATTGAACACGTTCCATCAGGAATCGATTCATTCTCAGTTGTAGTTGCTTCACAATCTGTAGAAAAATGCAGATATGAGCTTGTTACAGACTTAAAGAAAGAATTAGATGCAAATGTATCAATTGATGACGACATCGCTCTTGTTGCAATAGTTGGACGTAATATGGCAAAGAGAAGTGGTGTATGTGCTAAAATATTCGAAACATTAGGTGCTAAGAAAATCAATGTTAAATTATTAGCTCAAGGACCATCAGAATTAAATATCATTATTGGTGTTAATTCTAAAGATTATGAAGAAACAATTAAAGCTTTATATGAAGCGTTAGTTAGATAATTTGAGGGCATAAGCCCTCTTTTTTTAATAAAGTCATGTTTCTTGACTTTAATTGAATAAAGATATAAACTAATTTTGTTTAATGGTGATATTATGTTAAAAGTAAGAAAAAACGATATGACAAATGGTAATATCGTAAAGACAATGTTAATATATACCGTTCCTTTAATTATTGCGAATATATTCCAATTATTATATTCAACAATAGATATTGCAGTAATTGGTCAATTCACTGACACATTAGCTGTTGATAGCGTTGGTGCAGCTACATCAATAATTAATGTTATTTCCTTTTTAATTATTGGTCTTTGTAATGGTGCATCAATACTTATGAGTGAATTTTATGGAGCTAAAAATAAAGAAAAGCTCAAAAATGAAATAGGCTTATGCTTTACAATTTTTAGTATATTCTCAATTATTGCAGCATTAGTTGTTATGATTTTTGCAAAGCAATTTTTGATTGCAACTAATGTTAAGGCTGAATTAATAGAAGGTGCTACAACTTATTTAGTTGTATCTATGATTGGAGTAATTTTCGTTATGATATATACAATCATATTTACAGCATTAAGAAGTATGGGTGATTCAATATCTCCATTAATAATATTAGTTTTGAGCTGTTGTATAAATATTGGTTTAGATTTTTTCTTTGTTGCAGGTTTAAAGAAGGGAATATTAGGTGCTGCCCTAGCTACAATCACAGCTCAGGGTATAACTGCTGTTATTGCGATTATATATGCCTTAATTACTAATGAGCATTTTAAATTAAAAATAAGTGATTTTATGATTAGAAAAGAATTGCTTATTAAAACTATAAAATATTCTTTAGCTAGTGCATTACAACAGGTTGTATTATATATTGGAAAGCTTCTAGTTCAATCAGAAGTAAATAAGCTAGATTTCAATGAACAAGCAGGCTTCACATTTGGCACAAAAATAGATGATTATGCATTAGAACCATCAAAATGCTTAGGACAAGCAGTGGCAGTCTTTATAGCCCAAAATAGAGGTGCTAAACAAGCTAAAAGAGCTAAAAAAGGTTATTTATATGGTCTTTTAATGCAATGGGGTATGGCTTTAATTATTTCTCTTGTTGTTTTAATATTTAAAGCAGAGCTAGTTAAAATATTTACGAAAGATGCAATAAATCAAAAATATGCTGTAATGTATTTAGGAGTAATGGGATTTATCTATTTAATGCCAGGTACTACAAATGGTTTACAGTCATATTTTAGAGGCTTAGGTAATTTATTAATTGTATTCTTATCTACATCATTTCAAATTTTATTTAGAGTTGGATCAGCATTTATATTCATTCCTATGTATGGAGTTAGAGGAACAGCATTTTCAACATTTACAGGTTGGGTATTTATGATATTATTTGAGCTTCCTATATTAATAATCTTCTGGAAGAAAAATATTAGAATGCCACAAGAGGAAGAAGAAACTGAATTAGCTATTAGTGAATAATTAATATAATATTCAATAGAAATTTGTGGACATAGATGATAAATGTAAATAATATTAGACATATAAAAAGGGACTCGTTTGAGTCCCAAATTTATTTCTTTTCAGAAACCATTGCTTTAAATTTTTCTAAATCTTCCATAAATTCAAATCTAGCAATATAGAATTCATTTCCCATTGCTCCGGATAAGATTTCAGGATTTCTATCATGCATTTGAATGAATGGATATACCTTCTTTATATCCTCGAAAGTATATTTATAATCACATCTATCACGTCTACCATAATAGAAACAATAATATTTTGGATGTGATAAATCAACATTTACAATTTTGTTGAAGCACATTACATCAGCCCAAATTTGATATGTATCAACTGATTGACCGAAATTGATCATATCTGGTGTGAATCCTCCAGGTGGACGCATATTAACCTCTAGGGCTACGATATCTCCAGCCTTACCAAGACCATGCTTATCATTTCTTAATTTGAAGAATTCAAGATGGAAATATCTACTCTTAATACCAAATGCTTTAATAACGCTAGAACCAACCTTATAAACATTAGCTGGAACTTCTTTATTTACATAATAAGATACTTCAAGGTTTTCATTAACTATATCCATAATTGAAGGTGGGAAAACCTCATTATCACAAAATACTACATTTGAATTAGCATCACAGATACCATCAAATGAAATGATATCACCTAAGATATATTCTTCCATAATATAAGGAACATTGAATCCTCTATTATAGAAAGCTTTTAATTCGTCTTCATTTTCGATTCTATAAGTAGCTGCTGCACCAACACCAACATCTGGTTTAACGATTACAGGGAAGCCAACTTCGTTAATGAATTCCATATCCTCTTTAAAAGAAGTACAGAATTTATATCTAGCAACAGGAACTCCTGCCTTCTTATAGAATTCTTTCATGTTGCTCTTAGATGTGAAATTAACAACATCATCAAATTTAGCACCTGTAATATTGAAATCAGTTCTTAATTTAGCATCCTGTCTTAACCAATATTCATTATTTGATTCAAGAAAATCAATCTTGCCATATTTGAAAGAGTAGTAAGCAACTGCTCTAAACATTTCATCATAGCTTTCCATTGAATTAACTTTATAATATTCTGTTAAAGACTTTTTAACATTATCATTTAATTCATTATATGGAGTATCTCCAATACCTAATACATTCGCACCATTTTTCTTTAATCTATCACAGAAGTTGTAATAGTTAGTTGGGAATGCTGGTGATATAAAAATAAAATTCATACCTAACCCTCCTATTTTTGCCTTATTATAGCACTTTTTATTAAAAATAAAATAGTTTGAACTTTTAAAAACGTTAACATTAAGGTATAATTCTTTATATGAGGTGATACAAATGTCAAAAGTTAAGAAATCTCAGGAAGAAAAGCAAAAGGAAAAAAAACTTAAAAAGGCTAAAAAGGAAAGAGAAGCTGCCTTAAAAAAGATAGATAGAGATGCAAAAAAGGAAGAATTGAATGAAAATGTAAAAACATCTTTTAATTTCTATTCATTCATTTATAAAATTATTAGTGCAGTTATTTTAGTTGCTTTCGCAATAATAATATTAGTTAAGCAAAGTCATGCTGTATTTACTATGTTTATAGTAACTGCAGGTGTAACATTGTTTATGGCTATTCTTAGATCAATAATGCTATTGATTAAGAAAAAGGATACAGATAAGAGAGTAAGAAATGTAACATTAGTTATATCATTAATTCATTTCATAATTTCATGTTATTTAATTGTTGCGGCAATAATTTATTTTAGAGATTTAGATAAGGGTGAATTAACTGAATTCTCTAAATTTAATGATAAGTATTTCCCAATATTTTTAGCTGCAATTTTATATTCCGAATCTATTGGATATTTTATGAATACAGTATTATTCAAGGTTAATTCTGGAAAATTCAATTTCTGGTTACATATCGTATTCATTACACTAGCTGTAGTTGTATTATCAGTTGGTAATATGACAGGTGGAAAGATTGCAATAACACTTGCTGTAATCGCATTAATCTGTGCATTATTTACAGGTATAGATGCAGCTGTTGGATACTTCAATTATAGAAATGGTAAGCATCCAAGAAAAGAAAAGAATGAATCTAAAAAGGATGAAAAGAAGGACGAAAATGGTCTTGAAATGCCATCTGATTCAAATAATGAGCCTTTAATTGATCCAAATGTAATAAATGATAAGAATGATAATGATTCAGCAATCATTCAATAGGTGATATTATGTTACCAAAAGAACCTAATATATTATTAAGTGTTATAAACACTAAATTAAGAGATTTTTATGATTCATTAGATTCATTATGTGATGATTTAGATGAATCAAAGGATGAAATAATAGAAATATTAACAACTATAGATTATTTTTATGATAAAGAAAAAAATCAATTTGTTAAAAGAATTTAAATAAGATAGCTTTAAACTAATCAAAATTTGCTTTACTTATTTATTAATTATGATATAATTAAAAAGAATTTTATAGGGAAAATGAGATTAAATTATAATTTATTGATGATTTAGGAGGAACAGATATCCCTGAAATATCTCAGTCTGTATTTAAAACATGAAAGTTACTAAGTTAGAACATAGTCAATTAAAATTAACATTTGATGTTACAAAAGATGAATTTGAAAAAGCATTAGATAAAGCTTTCGAACAAAAGAATAAGGAAGTTACAATTAAGGGCTTTAGAAAAGGTGCAGCTCCAAGATCAATTTTCGAAAAGACATATGGTGTTGAATCTTTATTCACTGATGCATTAGATATTATTTTTAATGATAAGGTTCAAGAAGCTGTTGCTGATAAAGAATTAGTTGAAAAATTTGTTGGTAGATTCGAACCAGTTGTTGAAGAAGGATTCGCAAGAGGTAAGGATTTCCAAGTATCATTAGTAATTGATACATATCCTGAAGTTAACCTACCTGAATATAAAGGTATCGAAGTTAAGGCAAAGGATTTAAAGGTATCTGCTAAAGAAGTTAAAAATGCAATCAACGCATTAATTAAGAAAGATGCAACAATGGAAAAGAAAGCTGAACAAGTAATTGCTGATGGTGATTATGCAGTATTCGATTTCGTTGGTTCAGTTGATGGCGTTGAATTCCCTGGTGGAAAAGCTGAAAATTATGAATTACAAATCGGTTCAGGCCAATTCATTCCTGGTTTCGAAGATCAAATGATTGGTATGAAGGCTGATGAAGTTAAGGATATCAATGTTACATTCCCTGAAAACTATGGACAAGCAGATTTAGCTGGCAAGGCTGCTGTATTCAAGGTTACAGTTCATGAAGTTAAGGTTGAAAAATTACCTGAATTAACTGATGAATATGTTAAGGGCTTAAATGTTAAGGGTGCTACAAACGAAAAAGAATTAAAGGATGCTAAGAAGGCTGAATTAGAAGCTGCAAAGGCTCAAAACGAAAAAGATCGTCAATTCGATTATATCGTTAACCAAATTCTTGATGCTGCTAAGGTTGAATTACCTAAGTCAATGGTTCAAGAAAGAGTTGATCAATTCAAGGCTCAATATGAACAACAAGCTAAGATGTACAATATCCCATTTGAAAAATTCGTTGAATTAATGGGTGCTACAATTGAGCAATTCAATGATCAAGCTCAAAAGCAAGCTGAAAGACAAGCATTATTCAATGTAGTTGCATCTAAGATTGTTGAAGTTGAAAAATTAGCTCCAACAAAAGAAGCAATCGAAGCTAAGGCTGAAGAAGAAGCTAAAACTAATGGTAAGTCTAAAGAAGAAAACTTACAAGCTAACTTCGCTAGATATTATTCAGATTTAGCATATCAAGCATTAGTTGAATTCTTATTAACAAATGCTAAAGAGGTTGAAGGTGAACCTGCAAAGGCTGAAAAGACTGAAGCTAAGGCTGAAAAGAAGCCTGCAGCTAAGAAGACTACAACTAAGAAGGCAGCAGATGATACTAAGACTGCTGAAAAGAAACCTGCAGCTAAGAAGACTACAAAGAAAGCTTCTGAATAATTACAATAATATGAAATATTATAAGCCAGCCTAAAAACTGGCTTATATTTGTCTTAAAATTGTTGCAAATTATGTTATTTTCTATTTTTTTGGCAATCTACTTGCTAAAGTGCCAAAAATGTAGTATATTATATTTGTCAGCTTGTATCATAGGCTGATGAAAGGATGGTTATTATGGAAGATACTACTAAAATTGTTCTACCTGCCATTGCCGTAAGAGGCGTTATTCCTCTTCCTGGAAATGATTTTAAAATTGAAGTTGGACGTCCAAATTCAGTACAAGCATTAGATGCTGCTGAAAAAATGTATGATGGTAATATCATATTATTAGTTCAGAAAGATTCTGCAACTATTGATGTTACTGAAAATGATGTTGAGCTTATTGGTGTAATTGGTAAAGTTACTTTAAAATTAAAGCTTCCAAATGGTAATTATAAGGTTAAATTTAAAATTTCAGGTCGTATTGAAGTAAAGGAATTCACTTCAGTATCACCTTATTTCGTTGTTAATTACGAAAAATTATATTCAATATTAAACAATGACGAAACTGAATCTGCATTATTAAAGCATATTGCAGGTGAGTTAGGTGCTAATCCTCAAAATTTCTTAATCTCAGTTGATGAGGTTACTAAATTATTAAAATCAGAAACAAATGCTGATGTACTAAGTGATGTTATTGCATATCAATTAAGATTAAACAGTAATTTATCTAAATATAGATACCTTGAGGAATTAAATGTTTCTAAGAGATTAGAAATGATTGTTGAAGATATTGAAAGAGAAAAACAAATTGTTGAAATTGAAAACAAAATCAACAATGAGGTTAAAAAATCAATAGATGAATCTCAAAAGGAATATTACCTAAGAGAAAAGATGCATGCTATCCAAAATGAGCTTGGAGATAAGGCTAGACAGGAAAAGGATGTTGAAGATCTAAGAAAGAAATTAGAAGAAGCACATCTACCTGAGAATGTTTATAAGAAAGCTATGGAAGAACTTCAAAAATATGCTAACACAAGCAACCAAATGGCTGAGGCTGGTGTTATTAGATCATATTTAGACTGGATTATTAATCTTCCTTGGTATAAGGCATCTGAAGATAATAATGATTTAGCTGATGTTGTTAAGAAGCTAGATAAGAATCATTATGGTCTTGAAAAGGTAAAAGATAGAATTATTGAATATCTTGCAGTAAAGATGATGACTGGACACAATCCATCAACTATTATTTGTTTTGCAGGTCCTCCAGGAGTAGGTAAAACATCTTTAGCTAAATCAATTAGTGAAGCTTTAGGACGTAAGTTCGTTAAACAATCACTTGGTGGCGTTAGAGATGAAGCTGAAATTAGAGGTCATAGAAGAACTTATATTGGTGCATTACCAGGTAGAATCATTAAGGGTATGAAGGATGCTGGTACAGTTAACCCTGTATTCTTATTAGATGAAATCGATAAGATGACAGCTGATTATAGAGGAGATCCAAGTGCTGCAATGCTTGAGGTGTTAGATCCTGAACAAAATAAATTCTTCAGCGACAATTATCTTGAGGAACCATATGATTTATCACAAGTTATGTTTATAACAACAGCTAATGATATTTCTACAATCCCTGGACCACTTAGAGATCGTATGGAAATAATTGAATTATCAAGCTATACTGAAATCGAAAAATTCAATATCGGCTTTAAGCATTTATTACCAAGAAATCTTGAAGAGCATGGCTTAAAGGAAAATCAATTAACAATTACTGATGATGCAATGTATGAAATTATTAGATCATACACTAGAGAAGCTGGTGTACGTGAATTGAATCGTATGATTGCAGCAATTTGTAGAAAAACTGTAAGAAAGATCCTAATGGATAAGATTGAAAATATTACAGTTACACCTGATAAGCTAGAAGAATTATTAGGAAAGATTAGATTTACTAATAATAAGAATCGTAATGAAAATCAAATTGGTATAGTTACAGGCTTAGCTTGGACACAATTTGGTGGAGATACATTAGATATCGAAGTTACAACATATCCTGGTAAGGGTGGATTATTATTAACTGGTAAATTAGGAGATGTAATGAAGGAATCTGCACAAGCAGCATTCTCATATGTTAAGCATAATGCTAAAGCTTTAGGAATCGATGAAGAAGTCTTCCAAAAGGATGATGTTCATATCCATGTTCCTGAAGGAGCTACACCAAAGGATGGACCTTCAGCTGGTGTAACATTAACTACAGCTTTAGTTTCTGCATTATCTAATAGACCTGTTGATTGCCATATCGGTATGACTGGTGAAATCACTTTAAGAGGTGCAGTATTACCAATTGGTGGTTTAAGAGAAAAATCTATTGCCGCTCATAGAAGTGGATTAACAAAGATTTTCATTCCAAAAGAGAATGAAAGAGATATAGAGGATATTCCAGAGGAAGTAAGAAAGGAACTTGAAATACAGCCTGTTTCTCACGTATCTGAAATTCTAAACGCTCTATTTTAGTATTAGAAAGACTATCTCCGGATAGTCTTTTTATTATTGACCATAATAAAAAAAGTTTATATAATATAAGTGAAATATAAAACGATTTTATAAAAGAGGGTGAATAAATTGATTGATCAAAAGCTTAAAACATTTATGGTTTTATTAGAAGAAAAAAATTATTCAAAAACTGCAGAAAGATTATATATTACACAACCCTCTGTTACATATCATATTCAAAATATTGAAAAGGAATATGGAATAAAGCTTTTTGAAAATAGTAAAACATTTGAATTAACTGACGATGGTAAGGTAATGCTTGAATATGCCAAAAACAGTATGATAGAAAATGAAGAACTAGTTAATAACTTCAAAAAGAAAAAGGATAGAGAAGTATTAGAAATAGCTTTTACTAATATGCTGTCAGGTATGAAAAATCAAAAATATATTTTAGGTAATTTATTAGATAACAATTTATTCTTTAATTGTTATTCATATCATCACGATATTATATTAGATAAAATTAAAAAAGGTGAATTTGATTTTGGTATCATAGATCATAATTTTTATGATGATAAAATCGAAGGAATTACATTATTCCAAAATAAAATAGTATTAGTTGCTAAAGCTAATGGTAAATTTCAAAATAAAGATAGAATCACAAGAGAAAATCTTCAGCAGGAAATATTAGTAATGGGCTGTGAGGATTCAGGATTATATGATGCGACGATGCAAGCCTTTAAAAATAAGAACATAAAATTAAAAAATACACTAATATTAAAGGGTGGCTCACCTGATTTAATTGCCAATTTGGTTGAAAATTACGATGCTATTGGTTTTGTTTATGAAAATACAGTAATTGATAAGATTAATAATGGAACATTAAAAATATTGGAATTATTAAATTATGAGCCATATCAAAATGTATATTTAATATATAGTAGAACATCAGTAATATATAAAAAGAAACAAATGTTCATAGATAAATTTAAAAAGAATAATGAGGTCTAAAATGAAAATATATTATGAAGATAATCATATTATTGTAGCATATAAGCCTAAAGGGGTACTATCACAGGCTGATGGTAGTGATAAGCCTGATATGCTTACTTTATTAAAACAATATATAAAAGAAAAATATAATAAGCCTGGTAATGTATATTTAGGATTAGTACATAGGCTAGATATAAATACCAGTGGAATAATGGTATTTGCTAGAACCTCAAAGGCTGCAGCTAGATTATCTGAAGCAGTAGCGAATCATTTATTAAAGAAAAAATATATAGCTACTGTAGAGGGTGAAATTAAAAATAAAGATTATGTAGAATTAAAATCTTTTATTAAAAAGGATGAAGCTAAAAGAAAATCATTTATATCAAGAGATGGACAAGAATCTATATTAAAATACAAATTAATCAAAACGTATTATATTAATAATGTATTAGTATCAGATATAGATGTTGACCTACTAACTGGTAGATTCCATCAAATTAGATGTCAAATGGCATCTATTTCACATCCATTA
>ODAI011136421.1_pt1 | contig 10519 bp, 6 predicted proteins | sample 1539321 | NCBI WGS metagenome assembly ODAI01 (sample SAMN02144231, study PRJEB22623) | gut metagenome | biome: sheep rumen | host: Ovis aries | place: New Zealand | reverse complement strand
CTCACTCAGGAATATCTTCATAGTGGACGGGGATGTTTCATCCGACTTCAAGGATGTCGAACCCGCAAAAAGGGGCAATATCTCCTCCGTATGGTATGACTCCCCCACCATCGGCTCCAGAAGAAGGATGATGGTCTATACCCCAGTCGGTTATAGTCAGAATTCCAAGTTCAAATATCCCGTCCTTTATCTTCTTCATGGTGGAGGCGGTGACGAGGAAGCCTGGACCTCGATGGGAAGAGCGGCCCAGATTCTGGACAACCTGATCTCTTCCGGAAAGTGTGTCCCCATGATAGTGGTCATGCCCAACGGCAATGCCAACCAGACATGCGCTCCTGTTTTCAATGTTCCCGGTCAGGAATCGACAGCCCTTGACAATGAAATCTCGTCGGATCTTTTCGTGACCAGCATCATAAAAGACATCATCCCCTTCATCGAGGCCAACTACAATGTGGTCAAAAACAAAGACGGCAGGGCGATTTCCGGTCTCTCAATGGGAGGGGGTCACACCATCAGGACCAATTACCTCTTTCCTGGATACTTTTCCTACATATGTCCCCAGAGTACGGGTGCCCATCCGCACAATCAGAAGAGAACTCAATACGCATTTGACGACGAGCAGTTGGACAAGTATCTTGAAGGGATAAAGAAAGCCGGGTACAAGCTTTTCTGGCTCGGATGCGGGGACTCGGACCCTTGGTTCGAAGAAGCCCAAGAGTTCGACAGGATACTGTCTTCCCACGGGATGGACCATGTCTTCCATGTAACCGGAGGAGGACATGAATGGAAGAATTGGAGAAACTATCTGGACACCTTCCTGCCGCTTCTGTTCAGATAAGAGCCTTCACCACCCCGATGCGCCGCATTGCTGTCCGGAGGCTTTACGGACACTCTGACGACTGAATAGGGCAGAACCATTGATGATGACAGGGTCAAAGCTTGGGCTTGCCCCTGTCATCCGCCATTCACGGGGAAGGAGACAAAAAATGCATAAACCAAACTTCATATTTTTAGTTTTCAAGTGTTGTTTAAAAAATTGACAAGTAGTAACTTTGACTGCGACATAAAACACTTTGACATGCAAAGAAGAGACTTTCTCAAGACCGCAGCCACCGCCACCGTGGGTGCCGCCATTCTCGGAACAGCAGGTTCTTGCTCTACCGGCAACAAAAACATCCCCAGTCCATACATCGTCAGCGGCAAACCACGCATGAAACTGAGCTTCTTCCCCTATGAACTCCAGCTTCAGCACGTATTCACCGTAGCTTCCTATTCCAGGACCACCACTCCCGATGTTCAGGTCGAAATCGAATACGACGGATTCGTGGGGTACGGAGAAGCTTCCATGCCTCCTTACTTGGGACAGACCGTGGAAAGCGTCACAACTTTCCTCCAGAAAGTCAATCTCGAGCAGTTCTCCGATCCCTTCCAGATGGATGACATCCTGACTTATGTCGACAGTCTCTCTCCGGGAGACGCGGCCGCCAAAGCAGCCGTAGACATTGCGCTCCATGACCTTGTGGGGAAACTCCTCGGAGCACCATGGTACAGGATATGGGGACTCAATCCGGAAAAAACTCCCAATACCACTTTCACCATCGGCATAGACACTCCTGACGTTGTCCGCGAAAAGACACGCGAGTGTGCGGACAAATTCAAGATCCTTAAAGTCAAAGTCGGTCTTGACAATGACTACGAGATGATCGAGACCATCAGGGAAATCACCGATCTTCCCATCGCCGTTGACGCCAACCAGGGGTGGACGAACAAGGAAAAAGCCCTTGAAGAAATCTTCTGGCTCAAGGAGCACGGCATAGTGATGGTGGAACAGCCCATGCCCAAGGAGATGATTGACGACATAGCCTGGATAAGGGAGCGCAGTCCCCTCCCCATCTATGCCGACGAGGCAATCCAAAGGCTTGCCGACATCCCTTCCATCAAGGGCGCATACGACGGAATCAACATCAAGCTCATGAAATGTACCGGCATGCGCGAAGGTTGGAAAATGGCCAACTACGCCAGGGCCGAGGGAATGAGAGTGATGGTAGGCTGCATGACGGAAACATCCTGCGCCTGCTCCGCCGCCGCACAGTTCTCCCCGGTAGTGGATTTCGCGGACCTGGACGGAAATCTGCTCATTTCAAATGACCGTTTCACGGGAATGACGGTAGTGGACGGAAAAATAACCCTTCCGGACCGCCCCGGAATCGGAGTCATCAAGCTGTAAGCACAATAATTCAAAAAGGGCCGGGAAGACCTCGGCCCACTATATAAAACGAGCCGCATATGAGACATTTTCCCCGAATAAGGCATCTTCTTCCCCTGGTTGTCGCAATCATCATTCTCCCTTCCTGCCAGGACGGGGGATACTCCTGGGAAAGGGACCTTCAGTACCGCATCTCGGTTGATTTCTGCAGAAGCCGCGAGGAAGTGAAGGAGTATATACGGAAATACATCCCCGATGTAACCGAAAAGCAGATTGACGACTGGACGGCTTCCGGAAAACTTGAAGCGATGGAGATAGACTCCAGAACCCTCTACTTCAAGAATGCAGCACCGAACCTTTTCAGGATCGATCCCTCCTGCAAAGCCATAAAGGACGCCGTGGAAGGCAATCCTCCATACGTTCCCGATGGGGATGATCTGGCCGACATGAAGAATCTCCCCGAAATCCTGTCTTCGGAAGAAGTGTTCTCCGCACCGAAAAGGATGAGGATAAAATACACTCTCACCGTCGACGCCGACGCCGTTCCGGAAGGGGAGATGATCCGCTGCTGGCTTCCCTATCCCAGGAATGACGAAGACCGCCAAAAAGAGGTTAAGTTCATAAAGGCGGGAGCGTATTCGGACGAGCTGAACACCTTCTCGACCTCCGACAAGTTCTCAGATCTGATTCATTTCTCCTCTCCCTCCTGCAAGCACAGCACCCTTTACATGGAGATGCCCGCCGTCAAGGGGAAGCCCACCGTCTTCACCGAAGAGTTCGAGTATACTTCATACGGAGAATTCAATCCCGACCTTGAAAACAGGGTCAAGCCCTATGACACCTCGTCAGACCTTTACAGGGAATTCACCTCGGAAAGGGAGAAACACATAATCTTCACTCCTGAAATCAAACACCTGGCGGACTCCCTCACCGAGGGAATCACCAACCCTTACCTCCAGGCAAGGGCGATGTTCACATGGATATCGGACAACATCCCCTGGGCTTCAGCAAGAGAGTATTCCACCATGGAGAATATACCCATGTACGTGCTTCAAAACAGGCACGGAGACTGCGGCATGAAAACTCTCCTTCTTCTCACCATGTGCCGTTACAAGGGAATCCCGGGTCACTTCCAGAGCGGATTCATGATGCACCCCGGGGCATGGAATCTCCATGACTGGGGAGAACTGTATTTCGAAGGCGTGGGCTGGGTTCCCGTGGACCAGAGTTTCGGTATCCCGGGTTATGCCGAAGGCGAATACCTGGAGAAGTATCCGGACTCGAAGTATTTCTTCCTCGGCGGAATCGATTCATGGCGAATGGTCGTGAACCAGGACTACGGAATGGACCTTGACCCGAAGAAATCATTCACAAGAAGCGAGACCGTGGATTTCCAGAGAGGAGAAGTGGAGTGGAGAAGAGGGAACCTCTACTTCCCCGAATGGGACTACGACATGGAAATCGAATACCTGTAACTTCACGACAATCCTGCTATCGCTACGCAAGGATTTGACAATTTTCGATTTATACGGAAAGAATCCGATCACACACAAACACAGATCACAAACTGATATGAACCCACTACTGCGACATTTTCCCCGAAATGCCATCATGCTCCTTTTAGCCGGAATGATGGCCATGCCTGCAGCGGCTCAAGATTCGAAAACTGACTATGACAGATACATGGAAGAGGCCGGTGTGAATCTTCCCGCACTCAAAACCAAGCGGGCCCTCAGATACAATTTCGCGTTCAACGGTACCCCCTACTACACTCCGGACGGGTTCAAAAAAGGGGATATCAGCATCTGCGGAAAAGTCTACAGGGACTTTCTCGTGAATTACAACTGCAACCTCCAGGTCCTGGAAGTGAGGCAGGAGAAGAGTCCCTTGACAAGAACCTATGATGCCGATGACATCGAGTGGTTCACAATGGGTGAGAGGACTTTCGTGAATCTCGCCAAAAAAGGATACAGTGTTCCTGACGGATTCTTCGAAGTCATATATGAAGGCAAGGAAAACCTCTACAGAAGGATAGACAAACCTTTGGACGTCAACACTTCGACGAACTTCGCCGTCAATATCGGTTACTCCGATCCCGGATACAGGGACAATGTGGTCGAATACTTCAACTTCAAGGAAAGCTGGTATCTTGAAGAGGAGGAAGGCTCGGTATACAGTTTCAGGAAGAACAACATCTTCTTCAAGAAGCATCCGGGTTCGAGGAGAATCGCCAACCGTAATCTGCCCGTTTACAGCGAATCCGATCACGCTGTTTGGTTCAGGAGTCTTATGGAGATGATCGAAAAAGAGGGAGGGAGATAGTATCATGAGAAACTCAAGACTCTTCCGAGGAGGGCGGACAATCCTCTCCCCGCTGATTTGTACAGCTTTCCTTCTGCTTGGGCTCCAATCCGCGGTGCTGGCGCAGAATGACACCGTATCGGTGAAGAACGTCTCGGCCGAGGTTCTTGTGAAAGTGATGAGGGAAGTGAGCGGAAACAGCATCCACATCGCAAACGCTAGAGCGGATGAAGGATTCTACAGCATCTCGAAGCCACGGGGCCAATTCGTGGATGAAGCCTTGAAAGCCCTCCGTGAAAGCGGCTACAGCGTCTCCGAAACCGGTGGTCTCATACTTCTTTCGAGAGGCAAGGGCATCCAATCCTCCCTCCCGGCAGGATATTTCATGGAAGAAGGCAATCTCCTTTCCCAAAATCTCCCCGAGGACCAGAACGCCCTTGAAGTAACATACCAGAACAAGGTATACGAGATCGGTGACCCCTCCAGACCGAAAAGCGGTCCCGTCATAATAAGCGGTATCGTACGTGACGCTTCATCCGGGGAACCCATCCCCGGCATATCGGTTTCGGATGCGGAAAGCGGACGATACGCCATGACCGACTCGTACGGTTCGTACAGGATCACGATTCCGGTGGGACACAGGACGATCTCCTACAGCGGATACCCCATGGATGACATCACTCTCGAGGTTCTTGTCTACGACAACGGTTCACTTGACATAAGGATGAAGGAGAAGATAAGTACCCTCAAAGCCGCCGCGGTTTCGGCGGAGAGCGTATCCTACCATCGGACAGCAACCATGGGGATAGAGAGGATCCAGCTGGACAGGATCAAGAAGATTCCCGCCGCATTCGGTGAAAGTGACCTCATCAAGGCCGTACTTTCTCTTCCGGGTGTGCAATCCGTAGGAGAGGCTTCATCGGGATTCAACGTGAGGGGCGGTTCGGTTGACCAGAACCTCATCCTGCTCAACGACGGAACCATCTTCAACCCGAACCATATCTTCGGTGTACTGTCCGCTTTCAATTCGGACATAATCAGCGATGCCGAACTGTACAAGAGTTCCATTCCCGCCAATCTCGGAGGAAGGATTTCTTCGGTCCTCGACATACATACAAAGGAGGGAAACAGCCAGAAGATAACGGGAGCCCTGGGACTCGGCCTTCTTACCAGCCGTTTCGAAATCGAGGGTCCTCTGAAGAAAGACAGGACGACATTCGTCCTCGGAGGAAGAATGACCTATTCGAACTGGATCCTGGGATTCCTTCCACCGGAGAGCCATTACCACGGAGGCAAAACAAGATTCGGGGACGTGAATGCATCGATTACGCAAAAGATCGGCAACAACAGTTCCCTCCAGGTCTACGGATACCTCTCGGGAGACAATTTCTCCTTCGACAAGGATACGGTCTTCCATTACAGCAACCGAAATGCCGGAGCCAAGTTCAGAAGTTCCTTAAGCCCGGCTTCGACCCTGGAGATTTCCGCGGGATACGATTCCTACAGGACATCCCTCGACGGGGACAAGAACTGGGAATGGGGGTCCTACACCTACTCGAACGGCATCTCGCAGGAATATCTCCGCGCATCCCTCAGACATATCCTCTCCCCGAGCCACACATTCTCCTGGGGAGGAGGAGGCGTCCTTTATGACGTGGCCCCGGGTAAAAGAGTTCCTGTCGGGGCCTCTTCGAGAGTTATTCCGCTCACTCTTGCACATCAGGGAGGCATCGAGCCTTACCTTTTCGTCAACGACTCATGGACCGTCAGCGACAAGGTTTCCCTGGAAGGAGGAATAAGGCTCAACGCCTTCATGGCGATGAAACCTTCGAAGTTCTACGCAATGCCCGAGCTCCGCCTCTCGGGCAAGTACTCCCCCGCCGCCAACTTCTCCCTTAAGGCGGGTATCAACACCATGAGGCAGAACATCCACATGATCACGAACTCCTCCACCGTCTCCCCCATGGACGTATGGACTCTCGCCAGTGACAGGATAAGGCCGCAGGACGGATTCCAGGTGGCGGGAGGCGCTTACTGGACGATCGGAACGAACATAGACCTCAGCCTGGAGACTTACTACAAGAGGGCATGGAGAAGCGTGGATTACATTCCGGGAGCCATCCTCGTCATGAACGAAAACCTTCCGGACGACCTTGTCACCACCAAAGCCAAAGCCTATGGAGTGGAACTTATGGCAAGAAAGTCCATCGGCAAACTCAACGGTTGGATATCATATACATATTCCAGGTCCCTGATGCAGGAGGACGACCCCGAAGATCCCTTCCCCATCAACGGAGGGAAGTGGTACTCCACCCCGCACGACAAGCCGCATGCCGTCAACATGGCCCTCAACTACAAACTCACCCACCGGTACAGCATTTCAGCGAATCTGGACTATTCGACAGGTAGGCCGATCACCGTACCGATAGGTCAATTCTACTACGGCGGAAGTACCCGTCTGGCTTACTCCGACAGGAACACGTACCGTATTCCGGACTACTTCAGGCTGGATCTCGCCATCAACGTGGAGCCGGGGCATTATCTGAGGCAACTTACGCACCTTTCATACACAATCGGTGTATACAACGTCACCGGACGGCACAATGCGTATTCGGTGTATTTCAACGGCCCGAACGCATACATGATTTCGGTGTTCGCCGTTCCCATCCCTTATATCAACCTCAATCTCAATTTCTGATATGGCAAGATACATCAACATAATGAACCGGTCCTCCAGGATGTGGCGGAGGATCATCGGCGGGCTCGTTCCGCTTTCGGTATCCTGCCTTCTTTGCCTGGAGGGATGCACCTACCCGTTCGACATCGATTACGATGAGGACACGAGAATAGTAGTATTCAACGGTGACATCATCGCCGGGGCGGAATCCATCGTTTACGGATACCTTTCCCAAGGGTTCGGAGAAAAGAAGATTTCCATGAGCGGGGATTATTACGGATATGACACCTTCCCCATGGAAGGTTATGTCGAAGGGGAAGACGGTTCAAAGGTGGAAGGACATATGGAGGAAGACAATGCCCTCCATTTCGATACGGAGGACCTCAAAACAGACATAAGATATAGGGTATACCTCAAGGACAAGTCCTCTGGTAATGAATACCGGAGTGAATGGACGGAAGTTATGGGAGCCCCCGTTGTAGATTCCCTTTCATATTACCTCAATTACGATGACAAGACTCTCACCACCAGAGTTTCGGTAACCGCGACGGACACACCCTATATAAGCATAACGAGTTCCTTTTCATGGAGAGTCTCACCCTGGGCGACATCCTATTTCGATTACATCGAGCCGGACCGGTATTACATGTTCGGGCAGGTCGTTCTGGGGAACGACAATCCTTCCTCCTGTTATACCATCAACGATGACCATATCAGAACTTTCGCCACCGTGACCATGAAGGAAGGCAAGCTCGTCAATTACGACCTCAACACCTTCGACCGGATGGACAGGAGAATTTCCGGGACACTGCGCATAAGGGTCAAGGCAAGACAGATTTCCAGGGAAAGCTACCTATACTGGCAGAATCTTGAAAAGACTTCCTCAATGAGCGGAGACCTTTTCACGCCTACGCCGAGCAGCATGAGGGGGAATGTCTCAAACATAGCCGACAAGGATGAAATGGTCCTCGGGTACATCGGAATAAGCAAAGAAAACTGCCGGGACCTCTACATAAAGAACAGCGAGCATATGTTCTACAGGCAGAGTAAACAATTCGATGAGGAGTTCGCCCGAACTTTGAGTGACGGCACCGTTCCTGAGTCCAAGTGGTATGAAACTTATCAGCAAGGATACATGCCTTACAGAGACATCTATGCGGAGGGAACCGGATTTTTCCTGGGATACACCTGGATTGACCGCAGATGCCTCGACTGCACCTTCGCCGGAGGCTCTCCAGAGAAACCGGAGGACTGGACAGAATGACGCTTTTCTTAAAATGACCGAATTATGGGAACATTCTCGAAACAAAATATAACTTCCGCCATTTTCGCTTTGGGCTTCTTGTCAGTTCTGTCATTAAGCCCCGCTCTTCCCTGTCTTGGACAGGAGGGAAGGACGGTGGAAAGAACATACATATCCACGGACAGGGTCTGCTATGCCGCAGGTGAGAGGGTTTTCTGTTCCGCTTTCTGCCTCACTCCTGAAGGAAAACACTCAAGCTTCAGTTCCATCGCATATCTTGAGCTCTTCAGCTCGGACGGCCACGGAACCAACGGCAAAATCGCGCTCCGGGAAGGAAGGGGCGCGGGCTACCTTGACCTCCCGGGTGATCTCCCCACCGGAAATTACCGTCTCATCGCCTACACCGCCGTGAACAAGAACGAAGACGGATATGATTACAGCGCTTTCTCCAAGACGATATCCGTCTACAACACCTCTTCGGCGAACAGGGTCCAGGGCGGAGTGAAAATCGCCAAGGCCGATGACAACATACCCTCCGCCGACAAGGGGAACGAAGGGAATCTCACGGTTGAATTCGCCAAGACCTCAGACGGAAGGATCGGACTTCAACTGGAAAACGCCGTTGATGCGGAATTGAGCGTAAGTGTCTTCCATGATGAAGGCCTCCCAGTTTATGACTCCGGGACATTGGGGTCATTCCTTTCATCCATCCGAAGACCGGAGACTTTCTCAGACAAAGCGATCCCTGAATTTGACGGAGAAATAATCCGGGTCAAAATCGAGCCTTCGGAAGGGTCTCTTTCCGAAATACGGGAGAACGACATTTTCATAGCGACACCGGGGTCAACTTCGGACACTTACTCAGCCCGCGTGGGCGATGACGGGATCGCCACTTTCTTCACCTCGAACATCTTCGGGGAAAAGGATATGGCGATTGAGATAAAGGACTACGACAAACCATTTTCATTCTCAATACTCAGTCCATTTGAAGGGAAAGGGAAAAAGGATGACATTCCTGCCCTTCTTCTCTCCAACGATATGGAGCAAAGCATCACGAGAATGGGTGAAGCCATGCAGGTGACAGCGATGTTCGATGCCGACACGCTGTACGGATATCTTCCCACAAGAGCTCTGCCTTTCACCGGCAAGGACAGGATTTCATACGTTCTGGATGATTATACGAGATTCTCGACCATGAGGGAGATATTCATAGAATACCTCTTCGACATAAGGGTAAGGCGTGACCGTGAAAAAGGAGTGGAGATGAAAGTCAGCTGCAATGACCGTGTCCACATGAACTCCTACATACCGGACGGAGAATCCCTCATCCTCATTGACGGGGTGCCGGTGTTCGACCATGACCTGATCTATGAATACGACCCTTCCCTTGTGAAAAGAATTGACGTTTACCCCTATATCTACTTCATAGGAGGACATTCCTATGAGGGGATTGCCAACTTCGTGACATATGAGGGGAACATGCCCTCGTTCAGTTTCGGACCGGAAGTCAAGATAGCGGATTTCCATGGAGCGAGCCTGCCCTTGGCGATAACGGGAGATTTCCCCACCGAGTATCCCCTCCTTCGGGAAACCATCTACTGGAATCCCCTTCTGTACATAAAAGGAGGAGAGAGAAAGGCCTTGTCGCTTTCTCTCCCCGAATACGAAGGTACTTTCAGGATTGTGGTCGAAGGAATCGATTCGGACGGGAAACCCGTATACCATTCCGAATCATTCTCAACAGACTAGATTCCAAGGAAGGTCACTTTATCCGCAGCTTTCTTTCCACCAGAGTTTGGAGATTCTCCAGAGCCTTTTCATCAGAGGCGGAAAGACACATCACCGCGAGGACTCCTTTCCGTGGTTCCAGACAAAGAACCCTGAGAGGATGGTCATCCTCGTCATATGCCTCGAATCCGTACGCCTTCCTTCCGTTGAAAGGATACTGGATGATGGGATCTCCTTCATCGTCATCCGCAAATCCGACCATCTCGGCATAATTGGAGAACGCCTGGTCAGCCGCAGTCTCGTCTTCAGGCATCGGCCCGACGTATATGTCAACGAATCTGCCGTTATTCTGCGCCTCAAGGTG
>ODAI013800977.1_pt1 | contig 10520 bp, 9 predicted proteins | sample 1539321 | NCBI WGS metagenome assembly ODAI01 (sample SAMN02144231, study PRJEB22623) | gut metagenome | biome: sheep rumen | host: Ovis aries | place: New Zealand | reverse complement strand
GCGCCTCGGGATCTCAAGGTCGTAGCGGTAGACCTTCCCGTCCTCGCGCTCCCACGCGACCGCAACGACGTCGTTCTTCACGCCGAGCCCGCTTTCGATTTCGGCGAGCGCCATAATCGGTGCGCAAAATTCCGATCCGCACTTGCACTTTGCCTTGCCGCATGAACATGCCATGGTTTTTCTCCTTTGCTTTTTTGGTTTTGTTTTTTATGTGTCGAAAGCAGCGAGCAGCGCCGGCGTCACGTCGACGAGCGACGAGACGCGCTCCCGCAGAAATTCCTCCTTCGGGCCGAAGGCGACGAACGGAACAGGGTTCAAGGTGTGTCCCCTCTCCGAAATGTTCTCGATGTTGCCGTGGTCAGAAGTCATTACAAGCGTCACGCCCATCGCCTCGGTGAACCTGACGATCGAGGCGAGGAACCTGTCGTACGTCCTGAGTACCGCGCACGCGCGCGCGTAGTCCATAGAGTGGCCGGCGACGTCTGACTGGAAAAACTCGAACAGCGTGAAGTCATACCTGCGCACGATTGCCGCGAGATGCTCGGCCGCGCGCTGCGGCGGAATCACCGCGATGTCGGGCCAGCGGTCCTGTATCGTCTCGCGCGTCAGGTCCTGCAAGACGGCCTGGCCGTTCTGCAGATCGTCGACTGTCCTTATCGTCTCGGGAGTCGTAAGCGCCATTACGGTAGTGACCGACTTGAAGCGACGTGCAGCTAGCTCTTCGGCTGAATCGACAAGATAGGCATCGGAGAAGCAGACTTCCTTTCCCCTGTCGCGCAGCTGCTTGAAAAGGTTACCGGTCTCCACGATCTTGCGAAGATTGGGACCTGGGAACCCTTCGCAGTGCTTTCCCATCGCAGCGGCGCAGTTAACGCCGGTGAACATTGTCGCCTGGCCGGTGGCGCTTTGGGGCGGGCCGTCAATTCCAAGGCGAGCGTCAATTGGCTTTCCGTGCTTCGCTATAAGACGGCACAGGGCGGGACAGACCTCTGGATTGACAGGGTTGTCCGTAGCCGCGGCGCGCAAGCCCACGCCGTCTATGAACAAGAAAAGCACTTTCATTTGAATGTGTGTATTTTATCAAATTTTAACCGATTAATGCAACCTCGCTAAATCAATATTAACCACAAAGAACAGGAGTATAGTTGGAGTTCAGAGTTGGAGTTGTGAGGCAGGAGTCAGGGGTCAGGAGTCAGTACACAGGAGTCAGGGGTCAGGAGTCAGGAGTCAGGAGTCAGTAGTTGGAGTTCAGAGTTGGAGAGTGGTGGGGTAGATTTTAGCTGGAGGTCTGAAGGACTCTTCCTCCAGCTAAAAATCTCTCTCTGCTACTCTGCTCCTCTGCGTCTCTGCGTTAAAAAACTTCATAAAAGATCTCCACCACCACTCTCCAACTCCAACTCATCTCTCCAACTCCTAACCCCTAACCCCTGACCCCTGACCCCTAACGACATCCACCTAAGATAAACCGTACTAATTTCTCCACATTTTATGTTAATAAGTTTTTGATAACTGTTAATATATTTCACTTGACAACAGAGTTATAAACATTTTATTTGCTTTTTTATTTAAATATCCGCAAAAAATATCAATTTATCGGCTTTTTGCCTGTCGCATAATTTAATCAAAAAAACTGTTCACAATATAGTTGATAATTGCTATAATCTGCACCGCTTATGAACGGTTCGTACAATCCTGATGTTATTGTGGTTGGCGGTGGTCATGCAGGGGCTGAAGCAGCTCTCGCAGCGGCGCGGATGGGGCTTAATACCCTTCTGATCACCGCCAAGGTAGACTGTATCGCAAAGATGCCCTGCAATCCCTCGATTGGCGGTCTAGCAAAGAGTCATCTCGTATATGAGCTCGATGCACTCGGCGGCGAGATGGGGAAAAACGCCGATGCCACAGCCCTTCAGGCCAAGACACTCAATTCAAGCCGAGGCCCGGCTGTCCAAGCGACAAGAACCCAATGCGCCAAGGCAGAATATACCTTGAGGATGCAGCAGGTTATCGCCAGACAGCCAAACCTAACCGTCCTCGAAGATGCCGTCATTGGGCTTGTTACCGTACCATCCAGTAGCGGAGACAACACTAGTCTCGGTAGTAATAATTTCCATAACCTCTCTGGAGTAGTTACCGAGCGCAACGGCTCAATCACCTCAAAGGCAGTCGTTTTGACCGCCGGAACCACCCTGAGAGGCAGAATCTGGATCGGAAAAGAGTGTCAGGAATCGGGTGGAGATGGCCGTCCAGCCGTGAATTTGCTTTCAGAATGCCTCTCAAAGTTAGGCTTTTCCCTTATTCGGCTTAAAACAGGTACCCCACCCCGTCTAAAGGCATCTAGTTGCAACTTTGCCGCCTGCCAGCGTCAGGATGGTGAGAATCCACGCCCATTGTTCCACGTGGAACACTCTGCCGACCCTGGTTGTTTTTTAACGCAGAGGCGCGAAGACGCAGAGCACGCAGAGACTTTTGGAAATGTGGCAGAGGGAAATGAAATGTTCCACGTGGAACACCGCGCAAATTCCCCTCTGCGCACTCAGCGACTTTGCGTCTCTGCGTTGAAAAAAAAAGAAATGTTCCACGTGGAACAATCTCTAGGTGAACTGCCGTGCTGGATGACTCATACTACGGAAGAAACACATAGGATAATAAGGGAGAATCTAGGTGCTTCTGCGCTCTACGGCGGCGCAATTGAAGGTACGGGCGTGCGTTATTGCCCATCAATTGAGGATAAAATAGTCAGGTTTGCAGGTGCAAAGCAGCATCATGTAATGCTTGAGCCAGAGGATTCCAAGGGCGAAGTTATATATCCCAATGGGCTTTCATGTAGTTTGCCGCGCGATGTCCAGGAAAAGATGGTTAGATCGGTGCCTGGTCTTGAGCATGCCGAGTTTCTTGCTTATGCGTATGCAATTGAGTATGATGGCATTGATTCCCGCGAGCTGAAACATTCCCTTGAGTCCAAAAGAGTGGATGGTTTGTTCTTTGCTGGACAAATAAATGGAACCACCGGTTACGAAGAAGCCGCCGCTCAGGGCATTATGGCCGGAATAAATGCTGCCTTGAAGGTCAAAGGTGAGCCGCCACTTGTCCTTAGCCGGCAAGATGCCTACATAGGTGTCTTGATTGATGATCTTGTTACGAAAGGTACAGACGAGCCGTACAGAATGTTCACAAGCAGGGCAGAGCGGCGATTGATTCTGCGACAGGACAATGCAAGGTTTAGATTGCTGGAAGCGGCAAAGAGGGTTGGCATCCAACAAGCGGATTACTTGGAAGCAGTCTCTAAAGTAAAAGACTATCTCGCCAATGCCGTTATTAGCTCCAAAGCCGCAGGCACGAAAGCACCAATCTCCCGCTGGTTCACCGAAGAGGAGATTGAGAACGAATTAAATATTATGCGACATTATGCGCCGTACATTGAACAGGAGAGGAAAGCAGCAGAAAAGGCAAAGATTGATGAAGCTATCGAGATTCCGAAGTGGCTGGATTATGACAAGTGCGGGGCGGTTAGGTACGAGAGCAGAGAGAAGTTGAAAAAGTGGCGGCCAGAAACACTTGCCCAGGCAGCTCGTATTTCGGGTGTCAATCCTGCAGACATAGCAGTCCTCGCGGTAATCATTAAGCGCGGCAAACACTAAGACACAGCGATGGTAACCATGCTCAAGGAAAAGTTATCAACATTCGTTGTAGATAAATGGTAGACATAAGAAGATTTCTTTTGAATGACGGTTCTGCGGTGTTTTTGCTATATTGCTCACGTCACTTTGGAAAATCAGGTATAAGATGAGCAATGAAACTATAGACATGGTCTCGAAAGGACTATGGGACCGCGCGCAGACGATATGCATCACGATGATGCAGGGAGAGACGAAGCGCAGCAGGGCCGAGAGGAATTTTTCGATGATTCAATCTGTCGTGCGCGATGGAGACACTTTCAAAATCCTCGCGCTCAACAAGATGTCCGCAGACATTCTCGAAAGGGAATATGCGGAAGATCTCAAGAAGAGTTTTCTACTCGCCGGCGCCGATCCCAACGTCAAGATAGAATTTTCGTTCGACGAAAACGCCAAGCCCGCTATCATAGTGCCAAAGGCGAACACCGTCGTCGAGAAGACGAAGACGGGCCGCATCCAGACGTTCATTTCCACGATGCCTCTCAAGGAGTACTACACCTTTGAGGAATTCGTCGAGGGTCCGTCGAACAGCTATGTTCTCGCAGCTGCGAAGGGCGTTGCGAAGAATCCCGGCCAGAAGGGGCTCAATCCTCTTTTCATACACGGCGGCACCGGTCTCGGCAAGACTCACATCATGCAGGCGATCGGAAACGAAGTCAAGCGCAACAACCCGATGGCTGCCGTCTGCTATCTTACTGCAGAAGTGTTCCTCAACGAATACGTGAACGCGATGACGCAGAACAGTCTTCAGACTTTCCGCGACCGCTACAGGAAGATAGACGTTCTTCTCATCGACGATATCCAGTTCATCACCACGAACATGCGGAACTTCCAGGAGGAGTTCTTCAACACGTTCAACACGCTTACTGGCGCCGACAAGCAAATCGTGATAACTTCCGATGTCGCTCCAAAGGATCTTCCGGGAATCGAGGAACGACTCATATCGCGCTTTGAAGGAGGAATGCTCCAGGAGATAGAGTCTCCCGCATACGAAACGCGTCTCGCCATTCTCAAGAAGAAGTCAGAGGGAATGGTTCCTGAAGTTTCAGACTCGACTCTAAAATTCATAGCTGCTAACATCAAGAGCCACGTGCGCGCGATGGAAGGAGCTCTTGGAAAGGTAAACATCTTCGCAAACAGAGATCCTTCAATGGTTCTCACCGACGAAGTGCTTTCTTATATCCTAAAGGACTTCATCGAGAAGGAAAAAAGCAGGAAGAAGCTGACCGTCGACGAAGTGCAGAACTGCGTCTGCAAGAAGTATGCAGTCAGCATGCAGCAGATTCTATCTCCAGAGCGCACGCAGTCCATCGTGACTCCTCGACAGCTTGCAATGTACATCTCGAGAAAGTTCACTACAAGAAGTCTTCCCGAGATAGCGAAGAAGTTCGAGAAGAGCCACGCCACTATCATCCATGGCGTAAAGAACATCGCAAAACGCCTCGACGTCGAGCCGGAACTAAGGGCTTCGCTCGAAGAAATACTCTCAGATCTCGGCTGTTCAATGAAAGACATGGTTGGTTGAAAAAGAGTAGAAACAGTGTAGACAACAGGCAATACTATCTACAGAAAAAAGAGATATCAAAGAAAATGAAATTTCAGTCGAAAGAATGTCAACAAGCAAGGAGTGAATCAAACCCTTGTTTTTCTAGGACATTCCTTAATTGTCTACATTGTCAACAAAACTAATAAGTATAATTTCCTCTATTTTAAAAACAACATTAATATGATAAAATCTCCGGTGTGAAGGCAACAGGTCCTTAGCACAGAAAGGAATGAAAAAATGAAATTCAAGGTTATCAGGTCAAAGTTCATAGAAGGGCTCAAGAGCGTACAGAACATCGTCGCAGGAAAGGGATCTCTTCCAATCTTGCAGAACGTGATGATCGAGGGAAAGGAAAACTCGATCAAGCTTACGACAACCGACCTTGACATATCGATCAAGTCCGAGGTAGAGTGTGAGATAATCGAAGAGGGAAATACCACTCTTCCAGTAAAGCTTCTTTTCACTTCCGTTACGAAGGCGGCCGAAGGGGAAATAGTAGTTGAATGCGACTCCCAGGAAAGGGCGACGATAAAGGCTGGCAGCGCTCGTTTCAAGCTTCAGGGAATGCCCGCTTCGGAATTTCCCGTCATTCCGGAAGACGGCGAAGCGTACATGTATTCGATTCCCCAGGTGACGATCAGGGAAATGCTTCGCAAGACGTCATACGCCGCGTCGCAGGACGACACACGCCGCACGCTCAAGGGCGTTCTCATGAGCTTCAAGGACGAAAAGCTCACGATGGTTGCGACCGACGGCCGTCGTCTCGCCCTTGTCGAGAACGAAATCGAATTTCCAAAGGCAGCCGAGAAGGACATAGTGCTTCCCTCGAAAGCGGTTGCGGAACTTCAGCGTTCTCTCGCGGCTGAAGGAGAGGTGTCGATCATGGTGAAGAAGAGCCAGATTTGCTTTACCCTCGGAAGCGTCCAGATATATTCGAAGCTGATGGACGACACTTATCCGAACTACCGCCAGGTCATTCCGAAGGAGTGCGCGGAGCAGATCGTAATCGACCGCCAGCTTCTTCTCAACGCCCTCGACCGCGCGAGCGTCATGACGATAGACGAAGCCCACTCGACGAAACTCATCTTCGAGGCGAACCGTCTCACCGTCATGTCAGCCGCTTCCGAAATCGGCGAGGCGAAGGACGAAGTGCCGATCAAGTACGCCGGCGAGAAGATCGAGATAATGTTCAACCCCAACTACGTCATGGATCCGCTCAAGGCGATCGACGACGACGAGGTCACAATCGGTCTCAACAACGGTCACAGCCCCGCCGTGATCAGGTGCAGCATTCCGTTCCTCTACGTTCTCATGCCGCTTAGGATAAACTAAAAGTCTAAGGCAGCAAGTTTCGAATTCAAGTAAGTCGAAAGTCTAAAGGGTGGACTATGAAGCTGTGGACCGACAAGGATTATCCGATTATCATTTCGTGCGCGAAGGAGCTTTCGCGCTGGACCGAGATAGAGGTGATCGACATGGGGTATCACCCAATCGAAGTCACCGAGAACACCGTCGTCATACGCGGTTCGATGAGAGATGTGATGAAGCTGAATCTCCGACTTCGCACGGCTCATCGCGTGCTCGTGCCGCTTCTCAGGACGACGTGCTACAACATAAAGGACCTCTATGAAGCCGCGCGCTCGATAGACTGGGAGAACATCATCGAGGCCGACGGCTACTTCTCCGTTTCTTCAATCGTCCACAACTACACGATACGCGACACTCGCATTCCCTCGCTCTACACGAAGGACGCCATAGCCGACCGCATGCGCGAGAAGTGCCAGCGCCGTCCCGACTCGGGCGGAGAGAACAAGGGCGCGGCCGTGTTCGTCTACTGGGAGCGCGACGAGGCGATAATATACCTCGACACTTCGGGCGAGCCGCTTTCCAAGCGCGGCTACAGGAAGATCCCCGGTTCCGCGCCCATGCAGGAGACTCTCGCGGCGGCGTGCATCATGGCGCTCAAGTGGGACGGCAAGACACCTTTCGTCTCTCCGATGTGCGGTTCCGGAACGCCCGCCATCGAAGCTGCGATGATCGCGATGAACAGGGCGCCTGGCTCGCTCAAGGGTCATTTTGCCTTTCAGTCGGTTAAGGGCTACGGCAGCATCATTCCCGGAGAAAGCGCGCCTCGCGTCGCGCCGCGCCAGCATGTAGGCGCGAGCCCCGAGCAGATTTGGAAAGAAATCGTGATGGACGCAGTCGCGGAGGAAAAGAAAGAAGGACTTCCTCCGATCATCGCTACCGACATCTCGCCCGAAGCGGTCGACAACGCCCATTCTAACGCGATTTCAGCAGGCGTTTCGCAGTGCATCACTTTCAAGGCGTGCGACTTTGCGGATACGCCAGTTCCAGAATCGGACGCGTCTCCTCGCGGCGTCGTGTTCTTCAACCCCGAGTACGGCATCCGCCTCGGCACGTTCGATGAGCTTGCGCCCGTCTACGAGCGCATAGGAACTTTCATGAACGAGAAATGCAGCGGGTACACCGGCGGTCTCATCACCGGCAATCCAGACCTCGCTCGCCTCGTGAACCTCTACTACAAAACAAGGATTCCGTTCTTCAACGGACCGATCGACTGCCGGCTGTTCGTGTATCCCGGCTGCGAACTCAAAGGACAGAACGTCAAATGAACTTCGAAGAATTCCTTGATGATGCCGCGCCAAAGGCGCAGCCCGCCGAACAGCCTGCCGAAGAGGTTGCTGAAGAGGAAGCCACGGTCGACAGCATCGACGTGCAGAAGGCGGTTGTCGAAGCTCTTGCCGCCGACAAGGCGGAGCAGGCGGAGACGATTTCCGCGCTTCGCGCCGAAAACGCAGAGCTTAAGAAGAGCATTGTCGAACTTAAGAAGAGCATTGCCGAGCTCACCGACCGGGCAGAACTCTCAAAGAAGCAAATGCTTGACCAGAAAGCGGCTCTCGAGAAGGTTGGCGACGTTCTTGCGATGAACGCTGACAACGGGCTCTCCAACAAGGTGGCGCTTCTCGACCGCGACATCGACGTTCCCGACCGCTTCACCGGCGAGACGCGCGATCACGTCATAGAAGTCGTGCGCGAGGCGCGCGACAAGGCCGAGGCGGAAGGGCGTCTCCGGCGCGCGCAACTCTTGGAGGGCGTTCTTGCCGTGAACGAACCCGAGGGAACGCTTGCGAAGAAGCGTGCAAGTCTCGAAAAGCTTTTTGCCGACAACGGCAACATAGTTTCCGGGCCGGTTATTGCCGAACTCGAGAAGATGGGCATTTCCCACAAGAATGGGGAAGACTATCTGCTGCCTGCCGAAATCGTCAAGCGAAACTATTAACAGACGAATTGATATTTAATCAACAATATCAACAGTATTGTGAACATTGTTTATATTATTGTTGATAATGTTGATATTAGACCCCTTGATAGTTGATAAAATAAAGTCCATAATATCGCCGCCTTGAAAAACCTGAGTCCAGAGTTCTGCAAAAGCGTCAAGTTGGCTCGCCGCGAGGCGGGGCTGACCCAAGGGCAGCTTGCGGCCGATGTCGGCTGCAAGCAGTCAGCGCTTTCCATGTTCGAGCAGGGCGATGGAACGAAGCTGAACGACGAGGTTATCGAGAAGCTGGCGAAGAAGTTCAATCTTTCGCTCAGTCCCTCAACCCCCCAGTCCACAACCCCTCAATCCCTTAATCCCTCAATCCCTCAACCTCTTCACCGCGGCTTTTGCCCGAATCCGCACTGCCCGACGAACAAGGGGTATTTCGTCGAGGAGATTCGGCTCTTCCTTCCCGACCGTGAGGCGGCCGATCCCGTCGGCGGGAAGTATTGCGCGATGTGCGGAGAGCTCTTGGAGAGGGCGTGCCCGAATTGCGGCGCGCCTGTCCATGCCGGCGCGATATGCTCCCTATGCGGCCAGCCATACGTCGTTGCCGCTGAATAAGGACGATGACGCCTGACGATGTGGCTGTGCAGTCGCGTGGAGAGAAGAGGATTGGAGATTGGCTTTTGCAGAAGAAGATCGAATATGTGTACGATGAACGGTACAGGATCGCCGGCGACGTGTCGATTAGGCCAGATTTCTATTTACCGGAGTTTGACCTTTACATAGAGTACTGGGGGATGCAGGAGCAGGACTATCTCGCTAGAAAGAGCGAGAAGAAATTTTTGTATCAGCGGGCCGGGAAAAAGCTCATTTCGCTTGATTGGAGAGACTTGGAGAACATCGAGGCCATTCTTGAGGAAAAGCTGTCGCGGTATATCCGGAGTGAGTCCGACAAGATGCCGCCGCCCAGGCGCGTTTTTGGTATAATATGCCCCAAGGAGGCTATACATCGGAAAAGCATTCAAAGGAGGCCGTTTCATCACAATGAAGTGGCCGTGAAATAACCATGAAAAAGATTATCATCACCGTCGTCGGTAAGGACGCCGTCGGCATTCTCGCCAAGACCTGCACGTACCTCGCCAAGAACAACATCAACATCCTCGACATCAGCCAGACCGTCACCGGCGGTTTCTTCAACATGATGATGATCGTCGACGCGGCGAAATACAAGAAGACCTTCGACAAGCTCGGCGCGGAGCTCGCGAAGCTCGGCACCGGCATGGGCATGCGCATCCGCTGCCAGAAGAGCGAGATTTTCGAGAAGATGCACCGAGTGTAAGAAGTTGGAGTTCAACTCTCCAACTCAAGACTCCAACTCCAACCCGAAACAGTAAATCAACGGGCAAATGAAATGATCAATATCTCTGAAGTTCTTGAAACAAACCGGATGATTCTCGAGGAGAACCTCGACGTCCGGACGATTACGATGGGCATCTCGCTGCTTGACTGCGCGGACTCGTCCGTCAAGAAGACATGCGACAAGATCTACGCTAAGATAACGCGTCTCGCGAAAGACCTCGTGAAGACAGGCGACGACATTGGTCGCGAGTTCGGCGTGCCAGTCGTCAACAAGCGCGTCTCAATCACGCCCGCCGCGATCGTCGGCTCCGCGTGCTGCAAGAAGCCGTCCGACTTCGTGAAGATCGCGAAGACTCTCGACCGCGCGGCAAAGAAGCTCGGCATCAACTTCATCGGCGGCTACTCCGCAATCGTCTCGAAGGGAATGACTCCCGCCGACGAGCTTCTTATCCGCTCCATCCCCGAGGCCATGGCCGCGACCGAGCGCGTCTGCTCGTCCGTCAACGTCGGCTCGACGAAAACCGGCATCGACATGGACGCCGTGCGGCTCATGGGCGAGATCGTGAAGGAGACGGCGGCGAAGACGAAGAGCTCGATCGGCTGCGCCAAGCTCGTCGTCCTCTGCAACGCTCCCGACGACAATCCCTTC
>ODAI012844316.1_pt1 | contig 10520 bp, 4 predicted proteins | sample 1539321 | NCBI WGS metagenome assembly ODAI01 (sample SAMN02144231, study PRJEB22623) | gut metagenome | biome: sheep rumen | host: Ovis aries | place: New Zealand | reverse complement strand
CACATCTCAGGGCGCAAGCCCGGTTTCTTATTGGATTAAGATTGGTAAGATTGGGAACTTGCTTTAGCTTGTTGAGCCTTGCGAAAAATTATTGTCAGTTCAGCATCGGAGATGCGTTTAATTTTGAATTTATCAAACTCACGTTGAATACTATATAAAATGTTCCATCTTAGGGGATTAGGGTGTTGCTATTTTCTTTCCTTCCTTAATCACTACGCCCTTCTGGCTATCGTTTACCCTGCGACCTGAGAGATCGTATGTAGGTGATGGGTGCTGGGTGTTAGGTGTTGGAAGTGACTTGATAGCGGTTTCCACTGCCTCAGAGAGTGGGAGGGTGGTGCCGTTCCATTCTTCTACTACAGGCAGTTGCGTTGTCTTATAAATGAAGGCTGCGAAGCTTGCCTGTGCGAAACGTTCCGTAACCTTGTTCCATACACCATTCTGGAGCACAAAACTATTGAGAGGGTATCTGTTGGCTGCCGACATAGCGAAATTGCCACGCAGACCGTTTGCGTTAGTCTCGGCTGATGATATCGCCGTGCCAGTCTCGTAGAAAGATAGAGTGGCGGTGGTGTTGCTATGGAAAACGTAAGGATAGCCAGCCTTTGGTTCTGTTACTTCCTCAAGGCATATCTTTGTGCCGTCCTTACTGATGCCGGCAAACTGATAGAGCTTCACTCCGTCAGGAATGATGAATGTGTAAGGCAGACAGATAGTAGCCCAACCGGATGCGTCGGTAGCGGTCTGATAGACAGGGATATAGCGCAGACGGAAATCGGTAGCGCTCCACCATCCCTCGCGGTTGTCTGCATTGCCGTTAGGATTTCCATAAGGCATGAACTGCTTGTCCTTCGCTCCCTTCTTTGAGCCTGTGAAGCCAACGGTGATACTGCCTCTTTCATTAACGTATGTGTATGATGTGGAGAGGGTGGTCCATTTGTCCTTAAAGCATGGAAGGTCGAGCTTTCCTATTGGAAGGTTCACCGATACGAGCGTCTCATGAGTCTCGTTGTTGGTGAGATATGCGTGCTGGTCATTCTCGCAGAGATGCTCTGTAAGAGCCTTGCATTCAAGGGCATAAAGACCGTGTGCAAGTAGGGTAGTAGCATCCGAAGAATTATATGTTACGGTCTGTTTCACCTCCATTGTCTGAGCCTCGTTGCCTGTGGCAGACAGACTCCACCATGCATTCCAGCACTTCTTGCCGTCGTGTGTGGCTGTGCGCTGATCTCCGTTCTTGTAGGTTCCGCACTTTGTCGTCCAAGAATATGTGCTTCCGAAGTCCCCGTCCTTTATTGCAGAGTTATTGTAGATGTATTTGATACCCTCCGGAATGGCACGCTCCGCATCGCTTTTGATAGCCTCATTTGCAGCATCCGTGGCGCGTGTCTTGATTGTCTGAAGAGCCGCGATGATAGCGTTCTCAATCTCGTTGGCGGTGGCATTGCTTGCCAGAAGTCCGTCTATCTCCTCGTTTATGTCACTATATTGGGTGTTGAAAGCCTTGAACGCCTCCGCACGTTTCTTCTCCCATGCGAGGGCATCAGCCATAGCCTCCTCTGGGGTGTCGAATAGCTTGCACACCTTGAAGTCGTCAAACTGTGCCTTACCGCCAAGCTCAAAGAGTGTTATCCAGAGATATTTCTGCGTGGTGGTGGTGAACGATGTAGCGAGCTTTGCCCATTCCGTCACGTTCGGAAACTTAACCCTCGCAAGAGTGCCTGGGGCGGTGTTGCTCGTAGAAATGCTTATCTGCTGTTTGTCTGGATTGTTATTGCATCCCGCTGCACCTACGTAATAGGAGGTATTCTCCTCGATGTCGATAACCTTACGAATGGCTGCAGCATCAGCATTTGAAGAGCCGTTGCCGTAGCATTGCAGAAAGGCTGAGTTATTGATTCCTGCCTCTGGAACAATCTGGAAATAAGGTGCGGCTATAGCCTCTCCCTTACCGTTAGTCCAGTCTGCTGCTCCAAGTTCGAAATCACCGTTTATCAGCATGTTGCCACCGAGATACATGGTCTTTACATCCGTGCCGTTCACAACCGAAACCTCATCGCCGTACTCCATCTTCTCGTTTACGGCAGTAGCCTCGTTGGTGTAGAGCACATTCTTGTTGAGGTCATAGATGCGAATCTTATACACATTGCCCGCAATACCGTCCACGGTTATGTTGTAGTCTGCCTCTTCTTCCTGAAGGTCAACGGATTGCAACTTGGTGAATACCACGCTGCCCGGTGTCTTTACCATGATGTCCATAGACTGATTATATTCACCGTTCAACTCATGCCAAGAGAGAGAGACCTTCTTTGTTTTTTTGTCGAAAGAGGCCTTCAGATTGAGTGGCGCCTTCATAGGAGGGTTCTTTGGGATATACTCGTTGGCAGGGTTATATCCGAGGTCATCGCCCATTGTGGCATAGTATTCTCCGAGGGTGGAAAGCTGACCGTCGAGGTATATCTTAGAGCAGTTAGCCTCAGAGTTCCAGAAGGCATAGCGCTCTACCTTTGAATTGGCATTGAGCACTTCGAGAATAGGCTTAGTACCGTTGTAGTTGTTCTGCCAGTTGCCCTTGTAGTCATCGCGGTTGCTCACGGCAAACGCACCGTTGTTGTTCCAGCTTGCGCCCCAAACCCATTCTGAAATCCATATAGGACGCCCATTGCCGTAGTGATTGCTGTACCAGTCAAGGTTGTTGAACGTACCTGTTGGCCAATAGCAATGCAGGTCGAGAATGTCGCATCGCCATCCTCGGTCGTCAATAGAGTCTATAAACGCTTTGAGATGCCCCATGCTTCCGTCGTGAGATGACTCTGAACATAGGCGCATACCTGTGCGCATGAGGTTCTCCCAGTTGGCAAGCACGGTGGATACATCCTGTGGGGTATCGTCGGCAGAGTTGCCCGGCTCGTTGTTAGTCTTCATGTGGCAAGAGTATGTCACACGGCCACATTCTCTCGATGTAGGCCAGTCTTCCTTGATATGGTTAGGCACACACTCGAAGTCGGGCAGCATATTCTCGCCAAGTCCCCAAGTGTAGCACCAAGAAGAGTTCACGGCTGCGTTAGCCTCCTTGCGTGTATCGCTTGCCAGACCTGCCTTCTTCGCATTCTGCCACACGAATACGCGGTATGAGCTTATTTTTTGGTCGAGAATGGCAGGAAGGGTATTTATTTCGAGGTCTTCCTTGTCGGCTATGAAGCAACGGCTATATCCGCGTCCTTCCTTTCGGGTGGAGAACGTAACCATATATCCGCGCTTCAGTTTGAAGGAGCGAATCTTATTGTTCAGTTTCGCATCCGTCAGTGTGTTCATATAGCCGTTGCTGTTCTCAAGTCCGAAGTCATTGCACGACTCGCCACCGAAGTTCTGCTCAGAGAACACGGCGAGTGGCTTGATATTCTTGTCGTAGGGCAGTATGATAGCACCGCTTGCATACATCTTCACCTGACAGTTATTGCCGTTTACCGCCTGCTCTCCGTTGATGAAAACGTGTGTCTTCAGCCATGAAGAGATGACCTTGCTCGGCTTTATGCTCTTTATGATGATAACCGCGTGCTCTGTATTCTTTATATTCACACTACCCGCCGTTGTGAAAGGCGTTGCATCCGTGATGACATAATCCACATCATCTGTCAGGGTAACGCTTTCCGAAACCTGAGAAACGGAAACAATGGAATTGCGGCCTCTCCCCCCTCCCTCTCCCGTAGAGAGGGAGCCGGAAGTTGCATGGATATTCACTACCGAAAGTAATGAAAAGGCTATTATGTATAAATTCTTGAACATAATCGATATTTACTATTTAGATATTTGTTCGCTGAAGCTCACCAAGCTAAAGCAAGTTCTTCGCAAAGCTCATCAAGCTACGCAAGTTACTATTTACTATTTTTATAAATTTACGATTTACCATACCGCCATTGATTGATAAAGAATAGTACATCAACCAAATAGTACATAAATAGTAATTAGTAAATTTGTAATTAGTATTTTTTTTTGCGCACTCCGGCTCCCTTCCTACGGAGGGAAGTCCGATGTTGAGTACATCGGAGTATGTGAAAAGCGGGGGAGAGGCCTTACTTGGTAGGTCTTACTTTCTCTATCTTCCCTGCCTTGTCAAACGTCATCCTGTCGATGCACACCTGACGATGAGTACCCGGTGATAGCTGACGCTCGCGGAAGTTATTGTTTATGCGGTGATAAACGATATACCACTCATCCTTGCCCGGAATCTGGAGAACGGAGTTATGCGCCGCGCCGTAAATCTCCTGCGATGGGTCTTGCTGTATCACTATTGGCTCTTCTGCCACGGTGATAGGACCGAGAGGTGACTTCGCTGTACCGTAGGCAACATGATAGTTGTCTGCACCTGTATCGTCAACCGACCAGAGGAAATAGTATGTACCCTTGCGCTTGAAAACGTATGCACCCTCACGATAGGCATAGTCCTTCAGAGTGCCGCCCTTAGGAGTGAGGTTCACCTTCGTCTCCTGCTTTATGCTCGTCATATCGTCGTTAAGTTCTGCCCCTGCCATGAAACCGTTACCCCAGTAGAGGTAATATTTCTTCGTGGCTTGGTCGTAGAACACATCCACGTCAATAGCCTGTCCGCCCTTGGCATCCGCAGGACGGTCAGCATCGGTTATCACAGGATGTCCGCAGTCAACGAAAGGTCCGGTAGGGGTATCGCTTATCGCACAACCAATCTCCTTGCGGTTGCTCTTTGGGTTATGAGCCGAGAAATAGAAATAATACTTATATCCATCTTTCTGCTTACGCTCTATGATACATGGTGCCCATGCGTTTCCGTTTGCCCAAGCCACCTGATCACCTTTCACGTTCAGCATCTTACCCTCATCCTTCCATGAAGCAGGATCGCAGAGGTCCTTGCCCGGATTCTTCGGATCAGCCTCGCATGAGAACACGTTGAAATCGTAGCCGCCCCAGCCGGGAGTGCCGTCGGTGGTAGAGTAGATGTAATATTTCTTCGTCAGGTTAGAGTAAAGCACCTCAGGATCGGCATGAAAATCGGGTAGGATAGGGTTCTTCCCTGCTCCCCACTTGGCAATGAGGCGGTCCTTCTCCTCCTGTGTGATAGGCATGATGGTTCCGTGACGAGGAGTGAACTGTCCGTGAGTCTTGGTATCAGCCACCCACTCAAAGGTCTTGAGGTCGGCAGACTTACAGAACTGATAGTGACCTGCTCCATAGCAGTCGTACATCACCACCCACGACTTTCCGTCAAGGCTCTTGCATACGCCAACACCCTCAACAGCCTTCTTGCACACCTCCACATGACCGTCAATCTTCGTCCATTGAGAGCCGTTAGGCTTGCCCGGCTCGGCTGTGAGCTGCTTTGCCGTTGCTTGGAAGATACCGCCGTGAGCCTCGCTCTTATAGAAAAGGTGATAGAGCTGGTCGGCATCGTTATATACTATGTCGCCGTCGATAGTAGCCGAACCGCTATCGAACATATACACAGGCTCACCCTCAAGGTCGGTGAAGTCCTTGTTCACGTATGAATAGAAAATCTTGTCGTAGTTGCATTTCCCATCGTTGGTCAAAAGAGAATAGAATACCATGTACTTACCCGTCTTATGGTCATAGATGGTCTCTGGTGCCCATACGCGCGTCACGTTCTTCCACAGCTTAGGGTATTTCGTAGGGAAGTTAACGGCTGAGTGAGTCCAATGGATAAGGTCTGTAGATTTCATCAGCACTATGCCGCGGTTACTTGCCCATCCGAGGCTTGACTTCATATCCGTCACCACCATATAGAACGTCTTGCCGTCTTCACCGCGAAGGATATGCGGGTCGCGCACACACTGGGTATAGGCTATGGAATCCGATTTGATGACAGGCAATCCCTGATTAAGCAGGGTATAGTTGTAGCCGTCATCGCTCAGCGCATAGCAAATCTGCTCCTGTTCTGGAGCGTTTCCTGTAAAATACGTGAAGAGAAAAGATACTTTCTCCTGTGCTGCCGCAGGCATAATGCTTAATGCCATAGCAATGGTTAGCAGATGTTTTTTCATAATAGTGGCCTCTCTCCCCGCCCTCTCCCGTAGAGAGGGAGCCGGAGTGCGAAAGGATGATAGTTAGTTAATTTATAGTTAATTATTTAATTGTTTATATTTCGCAATTACGTGACAGACGGGCTGAAAGCCCAAAAGCATATAGCATAGGGCAACGCCCTATGTACAAAGCAGTTTGTATATTCACCTTGTAAGGGCAAAAGCCCTTCATCCGACTAATGCTTTTGCCCCTTACAGGGCGAATTTTGCAACATCCATATACCCAGGGCGATGCTCAGGGCTATGTGCTTTTGGGCTTTCAGCCCGTTTCACCGCAGGCTTTCCTCGCTTGCGCAATTTTGAGTTATTTAATTTTCTTTTGCAAAAATATAAAAAAAAGAGGAAAGAAAAGCATGGAAAGCGGAAAAAAACAGCGAAAAGAGAAAAAATGAAGACAAAAGCAGGAAAAACTCTTTCCTCTATCTCTAAAGTTCGGGTTTTAATCACCATTTATCGACCGAATTATGGGATAAAACATATAAAAAATGTCAATAGGGCTCAAAGATTTGTTTTTTATGAAAATAAAGATTATCTTTGTGGGCGATTTAATAACAACTTTATTCTACAAATGAAAAAAATATTTACATTAGTTGCGATGATGGCATTTGCCATCTTTGTGTCTGCACAGACAAAGAAAGTTTCGATTCTTGGCGACTCGTATTCCACATTCCAGGGCATGAACCCTGAAGGATATGCACCATTCTATCCAAACGACAAAAACGATGTTACTAAGGTTGAACAGACATGGTGGAGCCTCTATATCAAAGCTATGGGCTATGAACTGGAAAAGAACAACTCATGGGGTGGCACTACTATTTGTAATACAAGCTACGGAGGCATGGATGCCACAGCCAACTCTTTCAACGCCCGTTACGAACTTCTGGGTGACCCTGACATCATCTTCGTTTTTGGCGGCACTAACGATGCATGGGCACGTTCTCCTATCGGTGAATACAAGTATGCTGACTGGACAACAGACGACTGCAAGGCTTTCCGTCCTGCTTTAGCTTGCCTTCTTGTTAATCTTCAGAAAAAGTACCCAAAGGCTAAGGTCTATGCCCTCCTTAATTCTGAGCTAAGGGAAGAGATCAACGAGTCTTGCCGCGAGGTTTGCAAGCACTACAACGTTCCTCTCATCGAGCTTCATGACATCGAGAAGCAGAACGGCCACCCGTCTATCAGCGGTATGAAGAGCATCTGCGAGCAGATTATTGAAGCTATCGGCAAATAAGGATGTCGGGATTCTGGGAAAGTAAATTGTCTTTTCTTTCATTAAAAATAAACACAAATGCGCAAAGCCGCAGAGAAAATAGATGAAAAGTGAAAATACTCTGCGTCTCTGCGTCTTTGCGTTTGAAGGAAAGTAAATTATCAGTAATTTAGAACCTGTAATTTTTTTTAGAATTAAACGCCAAACATATACACACCCCCTAAAAACGCTTCTATTTATACTGTAAATCAATAACTTAAAAGCGTGTATATGCTTGCAAAACACATACACAACATATACACGGGTCGTCACGCCTTGAATATTTACCAAATGAGCGATAATACCTTATAATATGATTATATGAGCAAAAAGCGTGTATATGGTGTGTATGACTTGTGTATATGTTAGACAAACATATACACGCCCCTAAACACTTTGATACACAATGCGTTATCATGCAATTTTTACCCCCGTGTATATGTTTGGCGTTTAATTCTAAAAAAAAAATCGCATTTGCTCTGTTTCTGCCATAACAGTAGGTCCGTTGTAAGTCCGTTATAGGTCCGTTGTAAGTCCGTTCTGGAACTATAGGATCATAGGAGGAAGAGCGAAGGAACATAGGAGTTACATGGGAATTAAAAGAAGCGGATTAATCTGATGTATCTGTAGTTTTCATAAAGTAAATTCGGAGTAAATAAAAGAGCTGTAAATGCTGCTTAGAAATAAAAAAGGGAAACGGAGGTATTCCGTTTCCCTTTTATTGATGTGAAAGAGACCGCTTACTTCACCGTCACCTTCTTGTTATTACGAAGGTAGATGCCCTTCGGCAGACGGGTGATGTCTGTACCAACGTACTTGCCGTCGAGAGTGTAGATCTTGTTTGAATCTGTATCATTGGCAATGGATGGGGCGATGATGCCTGTGGTATCTACTGTCTTGACAACAAGAACTCCCTCTGGCAAACGGGTGGTGTCGAAGGTGACATCTGCCCCCTCGCAGAGAATGGTAGGAGCGCCTGAGAATGACTTGACACCTGTCCAGAGGCGGAGCTCGTCGCCAACGGCTGGGATGTAGTCGAGGAATCTAAGGGCGATAGTGCCATTGATGGTCAGCGTACCGATGTTCCTGATGTTGTCACCACTCATAATCGTTGCACCAGTGGAAGCCTTGGCGATGTTGAGACGCAGGGTAGCGGTTGATGACAGGGTTACATCCTGATTGTTGAACACAAACTTTCCGAGTGCTGTTGTCTCGGTAACAACTGGTCTGAGAGTACCGTTGATGATGACGCTTGAGTTCTTCAGGGCAGATGACGATGAGCCTGTGAGTGTAGCACCTTCTGCCAAGGTAAGCGCACCTGTGCCGAGTGACAGACCGCTGCCTGAGAGCTTCACCGTTCCTTGGCTTATCTTCACCGTACCGCTGTTGGTCCAGCCACCCTTTACGGTCATGGTGCATGAGCCTATCTTCTCGAAGTGCGACTTGTTTGTACCGCCACCGTCGGTTATAGCTCCATCGAAGGTGAAGTCACCGTTCTCTTCCCAGCTGTTGCCCACCTTCCATGTGTTGGAGCCTGAAGGTGTGCCCTGGCTCTGGAAGTTGGAGATAGGATGTGCGAGAGAACCCTTGCCGGTGAGTCGTCCGATGGTGAATGTCTTGCATACGTTGGTTGCTGTACATCCGTCGGCAAGGTCGAGAGTGGCGTAAGGCATACCAGTAGAGTTGTCGAGAGGCAGCCAGATAGATTTGGTGGTGTGGCGGATAGTGCCGTGGAAGTCCTTCCAGTCGCCAATGATACGTACACGTGATACGGTGTTACGTGGAACGATGGTGAGAGTACCCTCGCCAGTGAGCTTGTTGGAATAGCCTGTATAGGAAGTGCCTGTGAGTTGCCATGCGGCAGACTTTCCCTTCGGTACTACGATGGCGTGGCTCGTGTTCTGGGCATTGTCATAAAGAGTGCCGCCCTGAAGCTCTATCGTCTTTGGCTGAGAACTTGCAGAAAGTTTTATCGAACCAGCCTTCATGATTATCTTTGATACGGAGTTAGTGGCATTGAGATACAGGCATCCGTTTCCTCGCTTGGTGAGGAGAGTACCCATAAACGACTTGTCCATCTTGAAATCGGAGGCATTGTTGATAACGCCACCCTCTTCGCCAATCATAGTCATGTGTGAGCCCATCTGCACGGCTGCGGTAGTCTGAAGCTCTGCACCGTTCTCCATAGTGAACTGTGAGCCGAGTTTGGTGATACCGCCGAGGTTTCCGTATTCAGAATACTGATTTGACAATAGGCTGACCTTCGTTATGCCACCTTTGAGATAGTTGCCGCCTGTGTATGAGTTCTCGCCCGACATGGTGACCGTACCGCTGCCTTCCTTTACGAATGAAGCCGTACCGCCGATGGCACCAGCCCCTGTGAAGGCGTAGTCGGATGAGGAGTTGACGGTGATGGTGTCAGGCATGATGTCCTCGCGCACGTTGACCGTCTTATTAACAGCATCGTCGTTGAAAAATACCTTGTCGCCAGAAACGAAAACGGTAGATTCGGAAGTCGTTCCGTTGTTGAGTATGAAGTTCTGGGCATCGGCGAGATTCCATGAAGAACTCTTGTCGCCAGTCCAAGTGATGGAGTTGGCGTCGCGGAGTCCGATAATCTCGATGATGAGTTTGCCGTCCTCTATGTAGAGTTTCTTCTTCGTGGCGTTGAGACCCTCGATGCGGATGTCTTCGAGTTTGCCCTTCAGTTCTTCAGGAGCAGTACCGATAATGTACTTGCCCGGGTTCATCTCCGATTCGCCTGCAGGGAGGTGGCCTACAAGTTCAAGAACAGGACAGAGATACTCGGGACCGCCCTCAGTCCATGCGCTTGATGTCTTGGTCTCTATTTCAAGATACTTGCCGAGGTTGATGCGGTCGGCAGATAAATCGTTGGAATAGAGGTCGATAATGAGACGTGAGCCGAAACCGAGGGTGAGGGAGTCGGTAGTTAGTTCTCCCTTCGTATCAGCACCTCCAGGACGGATAACCGAAGCATAGTCGGCCTTGATGCTCCTGAACTCGCCACCGTTGGAGTTGAGTTCTGCAAAGCGGTTGAGCCATAGTGGTGACTGCTTCATGGTGCCGTCGAAGTTGAGTGTGCCAGCCCAGATGTTCGTCTCGCCCTTGTGGGTGAAATCAGCCTTCGGGAGATTGAGGATGCCGTCTCCCTGCTTGATGAGACGTGCCTCGCCTGTAAT
>ODAI011851570.1_pt1 | contig 10520 bp, 7 predicted proteins | sample 1539321 | NCBI WGS metagenome assembly ODAI01 (sample SAMN02144231, study PRJEB22623) | gut metagenome | biome: sheep rumen | host: Ovis aries | place: New Zealand | reverse complement strand
TGTTCTGTACAGTATCTGTCATGCTGTTTCCGTCAGAGCCAGCACAACCACGGTATTGATCCCTAAATGGTTCGTGGGCTCAGCCGGTTTCAGACTGACCGTGTCCATACGCGGTACCACACGCTCCAGTGTTGTGGCCTGTTCCAGCCGGATCCGGTTGCTGCCGCGTCTGAGGAACGGCGTCAGTTCAAACCGATACTCCGGCACGCACTGGATGCCTGCGCTCTGTCCATTGACAAAGACTTCCAGTCCTTCCTGGAGTCCCTGCACAGCAAGCTGCACACGTTCCGTGGCATCCGGATCATACATGAAGTCCGTTTCATACCGGATGAATCCGCCAAAGGACGGGTCTTCGAGTTCATACGCATCCGGCAGTGTGACCTCCCGTTCCGGTCCGAAGTCCGGATACGCTTCAGCCCTGCATACCGAACGCATCCATCGGGTCAATGGACAGACAGTCGTTTTTTTCTCGGCAGACTCCGCGGCAAGTTCCGGGATGTCCTCCGTTCGGTCCAGGATATAGAGGTACCCCTTCCGCGGCTCCCATGGACCGCTCAGCATACCGTCTGCGTCAGGTTGTACCGCCACGCAGCGGTTATTCCACGCATCATAACGGTAAATATGCCGCGTGTCTTCCGGAACCGAGCGGAAATGTACCGTACCGGAATAGACTGAATCAGATTCATTGACCAGGGAGATCAGGTCATAGTCCGCACCGTGATACTGCATGCAGCGCAGCATGCGGGACCCTGGCATGCATGTCACCTGTGCCCAGGCTCTGCATACCTGCACCGCTTTTTCCGGTGTCACCACAGGGCACAGCGGTACAGCACGTTCGCCGGAACAGACAGCGTCCGGAGTACGGCCCAGGGACAGTACCGGGATTCCGGCCGACTGCATCTCCGCGATCCCCTGGGCTGCGCTCAAGGACAGGAAATCCGCTTCCGGGATCAGGAAGATATGGTATGTCCCATTGCCGATATGCAGGCACTTATCCGCTGCGTCAATCCGCGTACCATACCGTGCACGCTCTTCAAAGACATCGGCCGGAATGAAATGATGATCCACCTGTGCCTCGGTCAGCATACGTCCGATCCGTTCACAGGGCTGGTAGTTTCCGCCGGACCAGTCAGCCTCTGCATGATACAGGACCCCGACGTGCACATCCGGTCTGCCGTCACTGATCAGATGGCACACGCGCTCCATATAACGGACCAGTGCCCCGAAATGCCGGTACTGCGGGTTATGCCCGTGCGCATAGAAATGCGGCGGACAGTCCCTGTCCGGAAACGGAGCAGCGGAAAAGGCGTGCGGGACAAAGTGATTGATGCCCCGGACCATGAAATGATCCGCCAAGTATTTTTCCAGGTTCACACCCTCGGACCAGCCATAGTTCCCGAAGATTTCGCACATGGCATTCCCGTGCTTGGCCGGCTCCAGTGCAGCCGCTGAAGACGCAAGCCTGGCCAGACCGAAGTGGAAGAATGTACCGTCCCGGTGATCCTGCCATTTGCTGTGCAGGTCCAGGTCTTCCCCCTGGGGCAGTACCTGACCGCCGATGTCATCAATCCCTGCCATATCCTGACCCGCCAGGCCACGGAAATAATGCCCGAGACTGGACCCGCAGCGGGTATGCTGTCCATCATCTTCGATGAGGTGTCCGATATATCGTACACCATGGCTGCGGCACCAGTCCCCGATCTGTTCCGAGAAGTTCTTCTGCACCAGTCGTGTCACCGCGTCCATGTACTGGCATCGCACCCGCGCAGCCGCCTGTCTGTCTGCAGACTGTTCCCACAGAAGCGGGAGCTGAAGCGTCCAGTCCCTGCCCCAGCATGCCCTGAGCCGTTCTTCCAGTTCAGTGCTCCATGGCAGGTCTTCCTCTTCATACAGTCGTCTGCCGGTCTGATAGATATGTCCGTTGCCGATCTCCGGTTCATCGGAAAAGAATCCGAGGATGGTCCTGCCGAACTCTTCGGCATAATGCTGCCAGTGGGGTTCATAGACCGCATCAATCAGGGTGCGGCAGGACTCGTGGCTGAGCATGTTCATGTAATCCCGGTGCGGGCCCCGGTTCCGTGTCAGGTAGAGTCCATACACTCTCCAGGTGCCCTTTCCGGCAGTCCAGCGGACGCCTTCCGCGTCCACTGGCAGGCGTATGCATGACGCCTGGCCTTCGTTCGTTCTGACAGCCACTACATCCAGCAGCCGGTCATCCGGGAACACCTCAAACGGTTTCATGAAATAACGGTCTGCCCGGGTAAGGACCGGTTCACCCGGTGACTGAATATCCGCGCAGGGCAGACTGAGTGATTCCCCGTCCTCCAGTGTGCCCAGGATACGATATGTCACGCTCTGGCGCAGTCTTTCATAATCACCGGAGGCAAGATCCGCATGCAGTGCACCATTGCAGTACCCTGTCGGGAAATGGCTGTCATCCAGGATCCACAGTTTCATGTCCAGCTTTCTGGCTTCATCAATGATGATATCCAGATCATGCCACCACCTGGGTCCGCAGAAGTCCGGGTGCGGACGGCTTTCCAGACAGACAGCATGACAGCCTGCATCATGAATGACATGCATATACTCCCGGAGTGTCTGTTCATCCTCACCGCGCAGCCAGAAAAACGGGAACACATACCGTGTTGTCTTTCCGCTGAGCAATTCTGCAATCTTCTGGTTCATGACGGATTCCCGGCCCCTTTCCTCCGCTGCCTGCGGTAGTCCGTCGGGCGCATGCCGACGGTTTTCTCAAACACACGGCTGAAATACACTGCGTCACTGTAGCCCACGCGTTCGCTGATCTCGTATACCATCAGGTCGGTTTCATCCAGGTACTGGCATGCACGCTCGATCCTGAGCCCGGTGATATAGGACTGGTAGGTCATACCGGTCCGCTTCCGGAACAGCTGGCTGATATACACCGGGTTCAGGTAAAACCGTTCCGACAGTTCCTGCTGCGTGAGATCTTCAGAATAGTGAGCCTTCACATACGCAAGCAGTTCATCAAAGGTATCCCGGGCGCCTGCCGTTTTTCCGGCCGCAGGGTTCAGTTGTCCTTCCCTGGACATGTCTGCCAGCAGACTGCGGATCGCGTCCGCAAGCTCGTCCTCATCCACAGGCTTGGTCACATACACACGCACACCCAGCCGCATGGCCTGCCGTGCATACTCAAAGTCTGCATAGCCGCTGAGAATAATAAACCGGCTGCGGCAGCCTTCCGCATGCAGCTGCCGGATCATTTCCAGTCCGTCCATGACCGGCATCCGGATGTCCGTGATCACTATATCCGGGTCCGTCCGGTGGACCATGTCCATCGCCTGAGCGCCGTCCTCAGCGATCCCGGTGATCTCCCACGGCTCACCCATGCCGCTGAGCAGAACGGAGAGACCTTCCGCAATCCCGCGTTCATCGTCCACAAGCAGTATCCGACAGGCAGTGCTCATGCTTCCTCCTCAGTATCCTTCCCTGCAGCCGGTATGTACGGTATCCGTACGCTGACCACAGTCCCGTGTTCCGTGCTTTCTTCGACATGCACGCCCCAGCCTGCGCCGTAGCGCAGACAGATCCGCTCCGCAATATTGCGCAGAGCAATCCGTTCATGCCCGGTCACGGTTTCAATCCCACCGCTGGCAATGGAATCCAGAGCCTGGTTCAGTGTCTGCAACTGCTCCTCCGTCATGCCCGCACCATTGTCCCGGAACCTGAGAACCAGAGCATCCCCTTGCGTTTGCGCATCCAGGGTCAGTTCCATGGGCGCATGACTTGCGCGGCCGCCATGCTCAATGCTGTTCTCCAGGATAGGCTGGAAAAGGATGGGCGGTACCGGCACATCCATCAGTTCCTCCGGAATCCGGCTCTCAAACCGGAACCGGTCACGGAACCGGATATTCTGGATCTCCATATAGGCAGAAGCATACGCAAGCTCACTGCTCAGTGTGCTCGTTGCCGGGTCTGCATCCAGTGCCAGCCGGAACATTCTGGACAGGATCTTGATCATCCCCGCGGTCTCCCTGTCCCCGTTGACCACGGCCTTCATGCGGATGGCTTCCAGTGTATTGAACAGTACATGCGGGTTAATCTGGGAGCGCAGTGCCATGAGCATGGCATCTTTCTGCTTGATCTCCCGCAGGTATACCTCATTGATCAGACGCTGGATAGTGCCGATCATCCGGTCATAATGCGCAACCAGGGCACCGATCTCATCCGGCGAGTCAGGCACCTGCATGATGGTATAGTTTCCCTGCTCCGCTTCATCCATGTTCTTCTGCAGTTCCGTCAGTGGCTTTGTAATCCGCCCCGCCATCCGGGACGAGAGCACCAGCACAAAAAAGATGGAGGCCAGAAGAATCCCCGTGACATAGACACTGAGCTCCCATACACTGCGCAGCATTCCCCGTCGCGGGATCACGATCGTGACCTGAAGGAGCCCATTATTCGTGTTTTCCGTCCAGAGCGCATGCTCTTCCGTCTCCGGGGTTTCCGACATGCCTGTCAGCACCTGGTCCCAGGTCATATCCCCGCTGGAAACACGGGAGTCATAAACGGTTCCGCCGTCTGATGTGCTGACCAGGATCCGGATCGCATTTTCCATCCCTGCCAGTTTCTGTTCCGCCGGCAGACGGACCAGTGCATAGGGATCCACATCCACGATCAGTATACCGCTCTCCCGGCCATCCTGACCGTAGATCCTGCGTGCCACAGACACTGCAATACCGTTCTGCTCCGAATCATAGTAATCCGTATAATGCGTCGGCGTGATCACAAGATCTGCCTTCTGAGCCCGCATTCCGCCAAGCCAGGCCTGGTTCAGCAGCAGGTCCGGATCCACACTGATCCCATAGGCACTGTACTGGTACACCCGGTCATGCCGGGTCAGCAGCATGACATTGCGTATATCCGGTGTGAGCATGCCTACACGCATCAGCAGCCTGCGCACGGTTGTATTGCGGTTCATCTGCTCATAAATGCTGTCCGTTTCCTCATTGAGCACGGAAATCACATCATAGTCAATGGTCAGAAGTCTCGTCACACTGGAATAGGTCTGTGTGAATGAGTCCAGGCTTGCCACAATCTGCGTGCTGTACATGGCCGCCTTCTGCTGGGCTTCCGTTTCGAGCCGCCTGGCTGAGATCAGTGAAACCAGAAACACAGTCAGAAACAGTGGCAGAATACAGACCCAGAGATAACTTCGTCGCAGCCGTGCCCGCAGGCTCCGTCTTCCTGATTTGCGCATGCCCGGTCCCCCGCTTCCTGAATGGAATCCTTTGTCCTGTGACAATCATACGCAAAGCTTTTTTTCGATTCAAGCATGCGGGCCGGCCCGAAGGCCGGCCCTGAGTATGGGGGTTTTACTGTTTCTTTGCATACCATGCGCGGGCATTCTCAGTGACTGCCTCGCCACCATTGGCGTACCATTTTTCCACGAACTCGTCAAACTTGTCGATCGAGTATTCACCGGTAATGATCTTGGTCGCATACTCAACATACAGTGTACGGTTCATGATATCCGCATACTCGCCATAGATGGAGTTCGGGATGCCGTCACCGGCAGGCAGCTTGGTATACTGACCCAGTTCCTGAACATTGCGGATGGCCTGGGAGATGGCCCATTCACGGTCGCCGCCCAGCTGAGAAGAGAGCAGTTCAATCTGGAAGTCAGCTGTGGAAATGGTGTTGTAAGGCGTCAGAACCAGGTTCTGCTGGGTTGCCTTGTCGTCTGCAAGACGGGTGGTCACACCGTCCACGGTCTGGGAATGCATGCCTTCCACGCCATAGAAGAAATCCATCCACTTGCTGGTATCGCCGTAGGCATTGAGCAGCTGCATGATGGCCATGATCTTCTTTTCATCCGTGGTATTGGCAACAACATACTCAATCCCGCTGAGCTTGCGTCCGGTATAGAAACCCTGGCCTTCATAGCCATCGGCATCGATCACGGGCAGCAGGGCAACATCAGGCTGTTCACCGGTTGCTTCATTGATGGCTTCCGCATAGTTATAGCATTCCTGCGGGATGTGTTCCCAGATGCCCACGGTACCGGCATTGATCTTTGCATCCCACTGTGCCTTGTTGTTCAGAAGGGTTTCCGGATCCAGCAGGCCTTCCTGATACAGTTCTGCAATGAACTTCAGAGCGTCCTTCATGTTCGGGGTGACTGCGGAATAGGTCAGTTCACCGTTGTACAGATCCCACTGCGGATAGCCTTCCCACATGGCCACACCAAACATGGCGAAGAACTGACCCATCCAGCGTGCTTCTGCACGGCCACCGGAAGGCAGTTCGTCCGCAATCCCGTTGCCATTGGGGTCCTGGTCACGGAATGCCTTGAGGACTTCCACGAGTTCAGACTGGGTCGTCGGCATCTTCAGGCCAAGCTTGTCCAGCCAGTCCTTGCGGATCATGGGCGCATTCCGGCCATAGATGACGCCGGGGATATACCAGATCTTGCCTTCACCGGTGGGGTCATTGGCCTTGACACTGGACCAGACTTCCTCACCGATCAGGTTATACAGGTTCGGTGCATAGGTCTCCAGATACGGGGTCAGGTCCAGGACTGCACCGCTTTCGATCAGCTGGGTTTCCATGCCATTGGGATTGAACATGTCCGGCATTTCACCGGCAGCAATCTTCAGGTTCAGCTGTTCGGTATAGGTTGTGCCGCCATTCCATTCCACATAGGGCTGGATCACGCCGACACCGGTGATTTCCACATACTTTTCATACAGAGGAGATCCTTTCTCTACCGGCAGGAAGCCATTGTTGGTGCCCCAGACGGTCACATCAACCACTTCATCCGCACCGGCAATGCTCACAAGCCCGGTGAGCAGCATCAGAGCGCAAACCAAAGAGAGAAGCTTTTTCATAGGTATCCTTCCTTTCTATCTTGCACCGGGGATTCCCGGTGATGACCAGAGTGATCAGCCCTTGACCGAGCCAAGCATGGCGCCTTTTTCAAAGTACTTCTGCAGCTTCGGATACACCATCATGATCGGCAGAATGGCAAACACCACGACCACGGCCTTCAGTGAGCGTTCCGTATAATTCACTGCTTTCTTTGCCGCTATGGTCTGAAGTTCAGAGGACTCATTGACAAACTGACGCACTTTCATCTGCAGCGGATACAGGCTTGTATCCTGGATAAAATACAGAGGATGCTGGTACTGGTTCCAGATGGTCACAGCATAGAACAGACCGATTACGGCAATGACCGCCTTGGAGGAAGGCAGTACGATCTGCAGCAGTGTGCGGAACGGTCCGCATCCGTCAATCGTCGCGGACTCTTCCACTTCCCTCGGGAAGCTCAGGAAGAATGTCCGCATGACAATCATGTTATAGGCTGTCAGAATATGCGGCAGGACCATGGCCCATACACTGTTGTACAGCCCGATGGACCGCAGTGTCAGGAAGTACGGGACGGTCGGTGCCTTGAAGATCATTGTGATCACAACCATGACCATGATCATCTTCTGAAGTCCGAATTCCTTCTTGGACAGCGGATAGGCAAGCAGGGATGTGATGGCAAGGGCAAGGGTTGTACCCACCAGAGTTGTGATCACCGTGACCAGAGTGGCTCTCCACATGTCCGGCCGGCCCGTGATTGCAGCCCACGAATCAAACGTGAACCCGACAGGCCAGAGTGTGACCGCATTGGTATTGACGGCAACCTTGGAACTGAACGACAGTGCGAGGACTGAGATCAGCGGTACCAGTGCAATCACGGCACACAGAATCAGGATCAGGGTGACAATCACGCCGAAGACGCGATCCCCTGCAGTACGTTTGTTCATTACCACAGCCCCCCATCTTCAGAGACTTTCTTGGACAGCTGATTGAAGAACACCACCATCACAAGGCCGATCACGGACTGGAACAGTCCCACAGCCGTTGTGATTGAATACTGGGCCTGGAGAATACCGACACGGTATACATAGGTATCAAAGATGTCACCTGTTGAGTAGGTCATCGGTGTCAGAAGACTGTACACATGCTCAAACCCGAGTTCCATAAAACTGCCGATCTGCAGAAGCAGCAGTGTCATGGCGGTCGGCAGGATCAGCGGGAATGTGATAAAGCGCATCTTCTGCAGACGGGTGGCACCGTCAATGGAAGCAGCCTCATACAGTGACTGGTCAATCCCGGCAATGGCTGCCATATACACGACAGTTCCCCAGCCGGCTTCTTTCCAGATGGTGGAGAGTACATACACCGTGCGGAAATACCTTGACTGCTGCATGACCAGCAGCGGCCGCATTCCGAACAGGGCACGCCCCCGGTTGAACAGGCCACTGACACCCAGGAAGTCAAAGATGAGTTCAGATACAATGATCCAGGAGAGAAAGTACGGAATATACACTGCAGTCTGGATCGTCTTTTTCAGCTTTGCCCTGCCCAGTTCGTTCATCATCAGTGCCAGGATCACCGGCACCGGGAAGCAGAACAGGATCCGCAGTGCCCCCATCATCAGTGTATTGGTCAGGATCCGGGAGAAGTCCGAGTATGCGAACATGTTCGCAAAATTCTTCATTCCCACCCAGTCACTGTGAAAGATGCCCTTATAGACCTGGTAGTCCTGGAACGCAATCACGCACCCAAGCATGGGAACAAACTTGAATATGATCAGGTATACAACACCCGGGAATGCCATCAGATAATATGGCCAGTACTTCCGGAAATTGGCTCCAAGCCCGGTTGACTGCTTACGGACGCTTCCCTGGCGCCCTGCTGCCTTCTCCATTATCTCGCCCCATTTCTTGTTTCTTATTTTCCACTTTTTTCACAGATACTCCATGTACATACTTTAGTTCGGACTGTGACAGTTTTTAGTTTTGCATGCTGCATCCACAAAGCATGCCTGTGATTCCTGCAAAAAAAATAACCGTGAGCCAGATTTCTGGTCACGGTTACCACGCAAAGCGTTGGATTCATATTATTTACTTACCGGATACCGACAGAACACCCGCATCCACGGAAGGACTGCCGATCGGGCTTCCCGGGAACTCCAGGTCGCTCCCGACCGCACGGATATCCTTCAGCAGCTGGTAGAAGTTGCCGGCAACAGTCACGCGTTCCACCGGGTCAGCCTGTTTTCCGTCACGGATCACAAACCCCTTGGCAAGAAGCGAGAAGTCACCGCTGATGGGGTTCGCGCCTGCATGCAGACCGGAGACATCGGTGATCATCAGTCCGTCGCCCATGTCTGCCAGGAGTTCATGCAGTGTCTTTTCTCCGGGAACAAGATAGAAATTGGTCGGTGCAACATGCATGCCGCCACCTCGGCGTGCATTGCCTGTGGTTTTCACGCCCTGTTTTTTGGCGGTTTTGCGGTTGTGCAGCAGCGTCTTGAGCACGCCGTTCTCCACGACCGCCTTGCAGAATGTCGCGCTGCCCTCACCGTCAAAGGTACGGGACGCAAGGCCACCTCTGCGCAGCGGATCGTCCACAATGGACACCTGGGCAGAAGCAATCGTCTCGCCTTCCTTACCTGCCAGCAGGGACATCTTCTGCTGTGCATTCTCGGCCGAGAAGATTCCGCAGAACGTCGACAGAAGGCTCTGCATGGCATCATAACGGAAAATCACCCGGTACTCACCGGATGCGACCGGCTCCGCATGCAGCTGGGCCACTGTGTCCGCTGCCGCCTCCCGGCCCAGCTGGTCCGGATCCAGTTCCTTCAGTTTCAGACCATAGGACAGTTTAAAGCCTGTTGCCGTGCTTGCGCCATCCCTGGCAATCGGCAGGGCATAGGCTACGTACAGCTTCTGTGTGCTGTTCAGGTTCAGCCCGTAAGTATTGCGCAGAATACAGTGGCCGACTTCCGTGCTCACCGTAGCGCCTTCCGTCTGTGTGATCCTCGGGTCTGCAGCCTTGGCAGCCGCTTCCGCCCGGAGCGCAAGACTCAGTTTTTCTTCAGCGGATACTTCATCGAGATCGTCCGGTTCTTCTTCCAGTTCCGGATACACCGGATCCCCGGCATAGATCTCATCCTGTTCTTCCGCTTCATTCAGTGCTGCTGATTCCCGGACAGCCTGCACCAGATACTCGATAGCCTCCTCATCAAAGGCTTCCGTGGATGCAAACCCCATTTTTCCATCCACACTCCCGCGCAGGGAAAGGCCGCAGGTGGAGGATACTTCATAGCTGTCAATCTGGGCGTTCTGCGCCTTGGCACTGAAGCTGTCAGAGTCCGTGTAATAGATTTCTGCCGGGTCAATCCCGTTTTCCCGTGCAGCCTTCAGCAGCGCATCCATAAATACATGTATTTCCATTGGCTCTTCCTCCTTAGCGTCCGCCGACCGTCAGACTGGATACCCGGATCATGGGCTGACCCACATTCACCGGAATACTTCCGCTGACAGAACCACACATGCCCTGTGCCTGCTCACAGTTCTTTCCGACACGGTCAATCTTCAGAATGACATCACTGCCCCGGCCGATCAGTGAAGCACCGCGGACCGGGTGCACGATCTTGCCGTCCCGGACCCAGTAGCCTTCCCGGACAGCAAAGTTGAATTCACCAG
>ODAI010121389.1_pt1 | contig 10520 bp, 9 predicted proteins | sample 1539321 | NCBI WGS metagenome assembly ODAI01 (sample SAMN02144231, study PRJEB22623) | gut metagenome | biome: sheep rumen | host: Ovis aries | place: New Zealand | reverse complement strand
TTTTTTATTTATGGGCATGTTAATAATGGTGATATTATGAAGAAGATAGTTATATTTCTATTTTTAATTGTGTTTTTATGTATTAAAAATGTTAGGCCTTTTAATTATATGAGTAATGGTTCTTATAATTTACATACTCTTACTTTTGAAAATTTGAGTACTAATAATATTTTCCTTTATTTTTCTAATATTAATATTGTTAAAATATATCCATATGTTAATCCTATTTATAGTGATAAAATAGGGGAATTATTTTATGAGGTTAGGGGATATAATTTATCTGATGAGATTAATAATTTTAAGGAAAAATATTTAAATTTAATTAAAAAAAATAGTTATTTAGATTATAACTATTTGTATACTAATGGAATTAATATTTCTAAAATGGATGTTTATATATCAGATAAGGATTTATATGATATTATTAATAGTGGATTATTAGTCCATGTTATAAAATAAAATATTAATTGTTGTATCTAATGCTTTTGAAAGTTTTAACATTGTTGTTAGTGTTAAATTTTTAAAGTCGTTGCATGATTCTATTTGTTTTACATATGAAATACTTAAATCTGCAAGTTCAGCTAATTCTTCTTGTGTTAGATTTTTTTCTTTTCTTTTGTTTTTTACATTATTGCTGAAAACTTGATATTGTTTTAATAAGTCTTTGTTTGTTATCATATAAACCTCCACTAGATATATTTTCTCATAAAAATAAAACAAAAACAGTACACTGTCAGTGTACTTTATGTTATACTTAATATGGAGGTAGTATTGTGTATAATAAGTTAAAAGAATTACGTTCTAATAGCAAGATGACTGCTAGAGAGGTTGCTCTTAAAGTTGGTATAAGTAAACCTTTTTATTGCCAATTAGAGAATTGCAAGAGAAGATTATCTTATGAGACTGCTTTAAAGATTGCTTTAGTATTTGGTGTTAAGCCTGATGATTTATTTTATGATGAAACATTGAAACAAATTAAGAATGCTGATTAATATCAATATTCTTTTTTATTATGATTGTTTTTAATTTTTTCATGTGTTAAAATATGTTTAGAGTGAGGTGATATAATGTTGAAATTGAATGTTTTACCTGCTGATACTTATGTTGTTGTTAATAAGACTATTTTTAATAATAATGACAGAAGAATTCTTTCGATGTTGTATCAACCTATTATTGGTAGTACTGCAGTTAATTTATATTTTACATTGTGGTCTTTTTTAGATAAGAATGAGGTGAAGTCTATTGAGTGGACTCATCATCATTTAATGGTTAATATGGGATTAAAGCTTGATTATATTATTGAGGCAAGAGAGAAGTTAGAAGGAATTGGATTATTACGTACTTTTGTTAAAAAAGATAATGTTAATAAGTATATATATGAGTTGTATTCTCCTATTTCTGGTTATGATTTTTTTATGAATCCAGTTTTGAGTGTTGCGTTATATAATAATCTTGGTAAGAATGAGTATGAAAAGACTATGTCTTATTTTAAAAATCCTAGGGTTATAATGAGTGGTTATGAGGATATAACTTGTAAGTTTAGTGATATATATGATTCTAATGTTGGTATTAGTGATTATAATTATGATGATATTAGACGCGAGGAGCGTATTGGATTTTTTGTTGAACCTAAGTTTGATTTAAATAATGTTATAAGTATGATACCTGAAGCTGTTTTAAATCATAAAAGTATTACTCATGAAATGAGGGATCTTATTTATAAGTTGTCTTTTATATATGATTTTAATGAAGATAGTATTCGCTATATTATAAGTAATTCTATAAATGATAGACATAATATTGATAAGGATTTATTGAGGGAAAATAGCCGTAAGTATTATAATTTTGAGAATGGTGGTAATTTACCAAAATTGGTTTATCGTAATCAACCTGAATATTTAAGAAAACCTGTTGGTGATGTTTCTAAAAGGGCTAAAGCTATTTATTATTTTGAAACAACTTCTCCTCATGATTTCTTGTATGAAAAAAATAATAATGTTGAACCAAGTAATACTGAATTAAAGCTTATAGAGTCTCTAATGATTGATTATAATTTAAATCCTGGTGTTGTTAATGTTTTGATTGACTATGTATTAAGAATTAATAATAATAAACTTACTAAATCTTTTTTAACTACTATTGCTTCTCAATGGGTTAGGGCTAAAATTGAAACTGTTGAACAGGCTATGAAAATGGCTGAGAAGGAATATAGTAATAGAAATACTTTTAAAGAAAAAAAGGTTTCTGTTGAAAAAGTTCCAGATTGGTTTAATAAAAATGTAGCTGAAGCTAGCGTTAGTGATGAAGAGGAAAAGAAATTTTTGGAAAAGTTAAAGGAAGTTCGAGGTGAATCATGAAAAGTGTAATGGACGAAATGAATGATTATGGATTTAATGGTCATGATGAGGTTTTAAAAAATTTTAATGAGGCTATGGAGAATGAATGTTTTTCGGAGTTGGTTTCTAAATTAAAATTGCCTAGTGATAAGCTTATGAAGTATACGACTTCTTTAGAGGAATGTTCTATTAATTATGATACTTGCCGTAAGTGCAAAGGTTTAATTCATTGTCCGTTTAAGTTATGTGGTTATTCTTATTTACCTCGTGTTGTTGATTCTAGATTAGAGTTTGATTATCAACCTTGCAAGTATAAGGTTAAAGATATTAAGAAGAATTCTTATCAAGATAATGTTTATTTATTTGATTTGCCTAAGGATATTAAGGAGGCTTCTATTGATAATATTTATAGTAATGATTCTAATAGATATAACGCAATATTATGGATTAATAAGTTTTTAGGTGATTATAGAAAAGGTAAGGTTTCTAAAGGCCTTTATTTATATGGTAATTTTGGAAGTGGTAAAACTTATTTAGTTTCTGCTTTATTTAATGAGCTTGCTCGTGATGGGGTTAAAAGCGCTATTATATTTTGGCCTGAATTTTTAAGGGATTTAAAAGCATCTTTTTCTAGTGATTTTAAGGAAAAATATGATTTTGTTAAAAGTGTTCCTTTATTACTTATTGATGATATAGGTGCTGAAGCAACTACTACTTGGGGTAGGGATGAGATTTTTTGTCCTTTAGTTCAATATAGGATGCAAGAGCATTTACCTACATTTTTTACTTCTAATTTAGATTTAAAATCTTTGGAAGAACATTTTTCTGTTAGTAAAGGAAATGTTGATCATATTAAAGCAAGAAGAATTATAGAAAGAATTAATCAATTAACTGATCAGGTTGAGATGGTTAGTAAAAATTTGAGAGGGTAAGGTTTTTATGGAGAGTTTTGGTGAACAATATAGTGATGTAAAATATCATTCTGGTTATAGTAAAAATTTAGTTGATAAAGTGAAATTAGGTTTGTTTTTGGATAAACTTATATTTGAAGATAATGATATAAGAATTTTTAATATCTTAGATAAGTCTGATAAATTATTTAAGTATAAATATGATGATGGTGAATTGCTTGTTGATAAGGTTATTCGTGTTTTTCAGGATAGTTTGTTTAAGGATGTTTCTAAGTCAAGTTATTATTCTAGGGTGATTTTCGATATTTTAAAGAAGCCTGAATATAGAACTAACAAAGCAAAGTTAGTTCTTGATTGTTTACGCAATTTTAAGTCTAAAATGAATAATTCCGATTCTGCAAAAATAGTTAGTAATTTAATTAATGAATTGACTATATTATGTGAAGATTCATTGTCTGTTATATCACGTGATAATTATCAAACTCTTCTATTGCGTAACTATGGTATAAAAAATGGTTTTTCTAGATATATAGAAAGTGAAAAAAATCTCAAATTTCCAGATGCTCGTAAAGTAGTTGATTTAAGAGATAAAAATGTTATTACTATGGATCATAAATTCAAGGTTGCGTATGATGATGCAATTTCTGTTGAAAGATTAAGAAATGGGAATTATTTATTGGGTGTTTATATCACTGATGTTTCTTCTTTTGTAGGTATGGATACGGTTTTATATGAAGATGCTCGACAACGTGGTGAGTCAATTTATGGTGATCAAAAGAATAAATTTTATCTTCCAATGTTTCCTCGAGAAATGACTAAAAATTTCTTTTCTTTAAATCAAGGTGAGGATAAATATGTAATAGCGCATTTCTTTGAGTTTTCAAGTAGTTTTGATTTTATTGGCTATGAACAATGTAGGTATTTTAATGCTTTAGTCAATATTAAGAAAAATTATTCTTTTGATAAAATTAATAGAATGAATACTACAGATTCTAATTATGATATGATTTATACTCTTAAGAGAATTACTGAATCATTATGTTGTGAATTCAGTAGTGAATATCATTCTATTAAAGAAAAAATAAAGAAGAATAAGGTTTACTATGATTCTGGATTAGGTTCTAATATTATTTCTTCTGTTACTATTCTTTTGAATACAACTATTGCGAAAATGATGGATTCTTATGGATTTCCGTATATATATAGAATTAATGATTCTGATATTTCTACAAGTCTTATTGGTGATGCTAATTTAGAAAAAATAATTAAGGGAAGTTCTATTTCAAGTTATTCTGTTAATCCTAAAGGACATCCAGTCAATGGATATTTGCCTTATGGACATATTACTAATCCAATGAGGAATTTCGCGAGTTATATGAATCAATATATATTTAATAATACAGTTTTGGAATATCAAGAAAGTCATAATTTTGGTAATGTTTTAAATTTTAATAAGAAAATTTCTGATATTCTTCCTGGTATTGTTTCGGATCTAAATCATAGGCTAGATTTAAATGAAAAATTTTTAGATGTATATTCCGAATTAGATGGTAATGGTTTATGTGATTATAAAAAATATAAAAAAACAAAAGGCAAAAATGGTAAAAATATGTTGACAAAAAGAAGATAAGTTATTATAATTTAGTGTATAAATGTTTTGATTAGAACACGACTATTAAGTAAAATTTTTTAGAGAGTTATCGGTTGGTGTAAGATAATAAATTCCTTGATAGTTACTATCTATGAACAGAGCTCGAAAGAGATTTCCGGTTGATGCCGTTATTTTAATTAAGTTAACTAAGGATGGTACCGTGTTATAAGCACTCCTGGAATGGGAGTGTTTTTTTTATCAAAATTTTTGGAAGGAGAAGTTTTTATGATAAATATTAAAGAAGATGAAAAGTTATCTGTAAAGAATCATAGTTGTGCTCATTTACTTGCACAAGCTGTTAAGCATTTATATCCAGAAGCAATGTTTTGGGTAGGACCTGTTATTGAAGAAGGTTTTTACTATGATATCGATTTAGGTGATAAAGTTTTAACTGAGGAAGATTTAGTTAAAATTGAAAAGGAAATGAAGAAAATTTCTAAAGATGGTAAAAGAATTGTTAGACATGAGTTAAGCAAGGATGAAGCTTTAGAGATGTTTAAGAATGATCCATATAAGATTGATTTAATTAGTAGAATGGATGAGAATGGTACTGTAATTAGTTGCTATTCACAAGGTGATTTTACTGATTTATGTCGTGGACCTCATGTTGATACTGTTAAAGAGTTAAAATATTTTAAATTACTTAAAGTAAGTGGAGCTTATTGGAAGGGTGACTCTAATAATAAGATGCTTCAAAGAATTTATGGAATTTGTTTTGATAATCAAGAGGATTTAGATGCTCATTTGAAGGAATTAGAGGAAGCTCGTGAAAGAGATCATCGTAAGATTGGTAAAGATTTAGGAATCTATATGATGAATGATTTAGTTGGTAGAGGTTTACCTATGTATTTACCTAATGGATTTACTTTATGGAATACATTAGAAAATTATATTAGAGATAAAGAGTTAAAAAGAGGATATGTACATGTTCAAACTCCACCACTTGGTAATGTAGAACTTTATAAGACAAGTGGACATTTAGAGCATTATAAAGATTCAATGTTTCCAATTATGAAAGTAGAAGATGAAGAATATGTGCTACGTCCAATGAATTGTCCACATCATATGGTTATGTATTCTAATTCACTTCATTCATATAAGGAACTTCCAATTAGAATTGCTGAAATAGCAAGGGACTGTAGGTATGAAACATCAGGCTCATTAAAAGGTATTGAAAGAGTTAGAACTTTCTGTCAAAATGACTGTCATATTTTTTGTACACCGGAGCAAATTGAATCTGAGTTTAAAGGTGTAGTTGATTTAATACTTGAGGTATATAAAGAACTTAATATTACTGATTATCGTTTTGAGTTATCTTTAAGAGATCCTGAAGATAAAGTTAAGTATCATCAAGATGATAAAATGTGGAATGAGGCAGAGAGTAAGTTAAGACAAGTTTTAAATGATTTAGGTATTGATTATGTTGAAAAGATAGGTGAAGCAGCATTTTATGGACCTAAGTTAGATGTTCAAGTTAAACCAGCTGTAGGTAATGAAGTAACATTATCTACTTGCCAATTGGATTTCTGTTTACCTGCTAAATTTGATTTGAAGTATGTTGATAGTGATGGGTCTAAGAAAACACCGGTAGTTATTCATAGAGCTATTTTAGGTACATTAGATAGATTTATGGCTTTATATTTAGAAATGACTAAAGGAAATTTACCAACATGGTTAGCTCCTGTTCAAGCTGTTGTTATGCCTGTTAATAATCAATATCATTTAGATTATTCTAATGAAATATATCAATTATTATTAGACAATGATATAAGAGTTCAATTAGATTCTAGGGATGAAAAGTTGTCTTATAGAATGAGAGAGGCTCAAACTAAAAAAATTCCTTATACAATTATTTTAGGTGATAAGGAAAGAGACGAAAACTTAATAAGTTATAGATTACATGGTTCAAATGAAACTAACAGTATGAATAAGGATGAATTTATTAAGTATTTAAAAGGTCAAATTAATGATAAAAAATAGCTAAAAATGTCAAATTTTTGGCTTTTTTTTTATTTTTTTTACATTTTTTAATATTTTTTGGTAAAATATTAAGGAATTTTAAAAGTTTTGTCGTATATTATTTATGTAGGGTTTTTTATTGGTGGTGATAAAGTGGACAATAATATTATTAATGATATAAGAAAAAGTGTTGATATTGTTGATGTTATTTCTAAATATGTTCCGCTTGTTGCTCGTGGTAAGAACTTTTTTGGAGTTTGTCCATTTCATGATGATCATTCTCCTAGTATGAGTGTTTCAAAGGATAAACAAATTTATAAGTGTTTTTCTTGTGGTGCGACTGGTAATGTATTTAATTTTATACAAGATTATGAAAATGTTTCTTTTCCTGAAGCTTTAAAGATTCTTGCTGATATGGCTGGTATTAGTATTGGCGGATTTGATGTTAAGTCTAGTAAGCGTGATACACATAAGAATTTATATGATATTTATGATATTAGTAGTAAGTTATATATTAATAATTTGAATACTAATTATGGTGTGGCTGCTAAAGAATATTTACATAATCGTAGTATTAGTGATGAATTAATTCGTGAGTTTCAAATAGGTTTATCTTTGAAGGAGAAGGATTTATTAACTAGATTACTTGTTAAAAAGGGTTTTTCTAATAAGGATATGGTTGATAGTGGACTTATTGTTAAGAGTGATTATGGTTATTCTGATATTTATTCTAACCGTATAATGTTTCCTTTATATGATGTAACTGGCAAAATAGTTGGGTATAGTGGTCGTATTTATAATGGCGAGGATACTTCTAAGTATATTAACACTCGTGAAACTGCTATATTTAAGAAGGGTGAAATATTATATAATTATCATAGGGCTAAGGAAAGTTGTCGTAAGAAGAATGTTGTTATAATAACTGAAGGTTTTATGGACGTTATTAGATGTCATTCGGTAGGGGTAACTAATGTTGTTGCAGCAATGGGTACTGCATTTACAAAAGAACATGTAATGTTGATACGTAAGTTAGCTCGTGATGTTATTTTATGTTTTGATGGTGATAAGGCTGGTGCTAAGGCAACAGAGTCTTGCATTAATTTATTATTGGAGTATAATATAACACCTAAAGTTGTTCGTTTGGAGGAAAATTTGGACCCAGATGAATATATTTTAAAGTATGGTAAGAGCAAGTTCATTGAAAAGATTAATAATCCTATTAATATCATGGATTTTAAGTTGTCTTATTTAAAGAATGATAAGGATTTAACTAGTACTGTTGATATGAGTAGTTATGTTAATTCTGTTATTGATGAATTAAAGAAAATTGATGATGATATTTTACGTGAGATTTCTTTGAAGAAAGTTAGTGAAGAGTCTAAGTTGGATATTGATTTTTTAAGGGACAAGTTGGATTCTACTAAAGAAGTAAAAGAAATTAAGAAAGTTGTAAAAAAAGATGGCGTTATTGATAGATATGATAAAGCTCAAATGCATTTGATTTATTATATGCTTAATAATGATGATGTTGTTAATATGTATGATAAATATGTTACATATATGCCTAATGATCTTTATAGAAAGTTGGCTACGTATATTAGTTGTTTTTATAAAGAAAATGGGTTTGTAAATGTTTCTGATTTAATGACTTATTTATCTAATTATGAAGGTATGAGAGAAGCTGTTAGTAAAATATTATCATTGAATTTAAAGGATGAATATACAAAAGATCAAATAAATGATTATATTTTTGTAATAAAAGATTATAATATAAGGAATGAAATTTCTAGATTACAGGTTGAATTAAGGAATGAAACTAGTAATGAAAAAAAGGCTAATATAGCTCAGAGAATAATAGATTTAAAAAGGATGGAACAGGAGAGAAGTTATGATTAATGAAATTAAAACATTTGATGAAAGAAAAGTTGAGTTAGTAAAGTTAGGTAAGGAAAAAGGGTTTATTACTTATGAAGAGTTAGCAAATGCTCTTAAAGGACTTGATTTAGATGCTGATGCTTTGGATGATTTATATAATTTATTTAATGAAAATAATATAGCTATAGTGTCTGGTGAAGATAGTGATGAAGAAAGTGGCGATAAGTTACTTTTAGATGATAATGATTTGACAAAGGATTTAACTATTAATGATCCAGTTAGAATGTATCTTAAAGAAATTGGTCAAATTAAGTTATTAACAATGGATGAGGAGTTAGCTCTTGCAGATAAAATTTTAGAGGGTGATGAGGTTGCTAAGGCAACTCTTGCTGAGGCAAATTTACGTCTTGTTGTTAGTATTGCTAAAAGATATGTTGGACGTGGAATGTTGTTTCTTGATTTAATTCAAGAAGGTAATATTGGTTTGATGAAAGCTGTTGAAAAGTTCGATGTTTCTAAGGGATATAAGTTTTCTACTTATGCTACTTGGTGGATTCGTCAAGCAATAACTCGTGCAATTGCTGATCAAGCTAGAACTATTCGTGTTCCTGTTCATATGGTTGAAACTATTAATAAGTTGGCTCGTATTCAAAGACAACTTACTCTTGAGTTAAATCGTGAACCTAGTGAACAAGAACTTGCTAAAAAGATGAATATGTCTGTTGAAAAGGTTCGTGATATTTATAAAATTAGTCAAGAACCAGTAAGTTTAGAAACTCCAATTGGTGAAGAGGATGATTCTCATTTAGGTGATTTTATTAAGGATGAGAGAAATATGAGTCCTGAAGAGTATGCTACTAATGAGATGTTAAAGGATGAAATTTCTGAAGTTTTATTAACTCTTACTGAAAGGGAAGAAAAGGTAATTCGTCTTCGTTTTGGATTGGAAGATGGTAAAAGTAGAACTCTTGAAGAGGTTGGTCAAATGTTTGGTGTTACTCGTGAGCGTATTCGTCAAATCGAGGCTAAAGCTTTAAGAAAGTTAAGACATCCATCACGTTCAAGAAAATTGAAAGATTATATGACAGATTAATGGTATCAGATAGATTAAAATCAATATCCTCACTTATTAATGATTGTGAGGATATTACTGATATTGGGTGTGATCATGGATTACTTGATATTTATTTGACGTTAGAGAAAAAATGTTGTTGTCATTGTTGTGATGTTAACAAGGATATTATTTCTAGGGCTATTTCTAATATTAAAAAGTATGGGTTAGAAGGTTCTATTGATGTTTTTGTTGGTAATGGCTATGATGATTTAGGATTAGATTATCATACTATTATGGTATTAGCTGGTATGGGTACTAGTACCATTTTGAAAATTTTAGAAAAAAATAAAACTCATGATATTATATGTCAAACTAATACTGATTTGTATTTGTTAAGAAAAAGTATTTGTGATATGGGTTATTATATTGTTTCAGAAGATTTAGTTTTTGACAATAACAGATTTTATGTTAGTATTAGATTTAGTATAGGTAGTAAGGATTATAGTTATGATGAATTATTATTAGGTCCTATTTTACTTAAAAAGAATGATACTTTATTTAAAAAATATGTAAATAATATTTATAATAAAATTGTTAAAGGATATAATAAATCTATCCAGTTTAATAGTGATAGTTTTAGTGATTTAGATTTAATGATAAAATGTTTAAAAAAGTATATATAAAAAGTCAATCTTAGTTTTAAAATTGACTTTTTTTATTGAAAAAAAGTTGGA
>ODAI013475128.1_pt1 | contig 10521 bp, 4 predicted proteins | sample 1539321 | NCBI WGS metagenome assembly ODAI01 (sample SAMN02144231, study PRJEB22623) | gut metagenome | biome: sheep rumen | host: Ovis aries | place: New Zealand | reverse complement strand
TTTCCTTCGAAGGCTTCTTCTTCGAGCCGGATTTTTTTGAAGCCGCTTTGGCCAGCGCATTTCTGACCGCCTTGATTATCCCGTTTGAGCTGTAGGTCGCGCCCGAAACAGCATCGACGTTGGTGCTTTGTCCCTTCAGGATGCGGCCGATGACCGCCTTTGCCCTGCCAAGGAAAGAGCCTGTCTCTCCTGCCGCGGAGACAATGCCTATAGATGCTATTTTGCCGTTCTTTATCGTGACTTTGACGGTGATGATGCCGCCAAAGCCCCTTGCGCTTCCTGTATAAACTCCATCCTTGTAATTGCCCGGATCTTTGACTGCGGCAAGTTTGCCCGCCGTGCCCTGTGGCTGCACTATGGTTTTCTCGGCCTGCTCTACCGTCTCAAGTTCAGGTATCTCCGCAGCTGCATGGACTGTCTTCGTAGCCGGTTCGATTCCGGCAGGCGCAGCAGGAGCCACGTACCCCAGAAGGGAATCCGCAACAAGAATCGCCGTCAGGATGGCCGGGATCAGGAGTCTGAAATGTGAGGTTGTCCGAATAATTGTTTTCATGATATGTCCCTTAGTATATCTTCAGTGTATCTTCAGTATTTCTATGCTGAACTTCTCCGTCTCTAGATGACCAGATAAAGTATTACCGCCAGCGCCAGTGCCTTCACTATGTCGATTATTATCCCTTTGCTGCCTGTGCGGAGCACCGGGCTTCCTGCATTTGAACGCGGGCACAAATGAGCGCATTTGCCGCACTGTATGCATTCTCCCATCTTTATGGCGTAGTCGCTTTCGGATCCGGTAAGTGGTTCTGCAAGATCGCTTCTTTTTCCCCTGTATGGAATATCGAGCGAGGCCGGGCAAATGTTCCTGCACGCCTTGCATCCTTTAAGACAGTCCGGCTTACTTCTTGAGACCAGAGCCCATGGCATGACGGGAAGCAATGAGAACACCGCCCCGAACGGGCAAAGGAATCTGCAGAAAAACCTCTCAACGAAAATCATGCACAGAGAGCATGCCGCAAAGAGCGCAAGAGCGATCACATCGAGCTCGCTGTCTGTTTTGATCTGCCCGTATCTCAGGTTTGAAAAAGCCGTCCACGGACTTGCCCCGGAAACTTCACTGCCATGTCCGAGAATGCAGAGCAGGCACACCGCTATCAGCACGATATATTTCAAATATCTTAGAACTGATGCAGTGCCTTCCGTGATACCCGGGAGCTTTTTATGAAGTTTCTTTGCTATGAACAAACCAAGTTCGTGCAGTATGTCTCCGTATGTACCAAAGGCGCATGCCCTTCCGCAGAAAAATCTTCCGAAGACTATCGTGAATCCGGCAAGCGCCAGAAAAGCTATCAGAAACGCCGTCATCTCTATCGGTTTTCCGCTGTGTATCCGCTCGCACAGGTATTTGACTCCTGAAAATCCCGTAGCCCATGCCGCCGGAAAAGCGATAAAGAACGCCAGCTTTATTATCGTATTTGTTATATTTAAAGTTCTGAGTTTTTTCATTATTGTGTCTGCAAGTGTCCATGTTACTCAGCCAAAGCGCTCTTCAGTGCTTCAGTGACTGCGTTATGGAGTCCCGTTGAAGAAAAAGTGGCGCCGGCAACGGTGTCGACGTTAGGCGACTGAGCGTTCAGCATCTCCGGGATCATTGAGCTCGCCATATCCCAGTAAGCGGCTCCTTCCCCGCTGTGGGATAAGACATTTATCTCTTTGATCTGATCATTTTCGATCGTGACCTCAACACTTATTATCCCGCCATAGCCCTCTGCATCGCCTGTATATGTGCCGTCTTTATATACAGCCTCAGCACCTGCTTCCGAAGTCTGCTCAGCTGAAGCCGCCTTTGCGCTCTCAAGAGCCGCCGCTTCAACAGCCGCTTCATTCTCCGCCCTTCCGAGCGTGATGCTCTGATAAACGCCAAGCAAAGCGATTATCAGGAGCATATTCATTAGTTTCAATGAGAAAAATCTGTTTTTCACGTATTTATCCTATGCTTGTCATAATCAGCAAAGCAGCAGAGACGCCCGCACAGAAGATTTTCTGTGCGGGTCTCTGCAATTTTCTTTAGATTTGTGCGCGAATCAATGCGCCGGGTCCCTCGCTTTATTTGACCTTTACAACAAGTGTTACAGTCTTAGCTGCTGCCTTTGCATTTGCTGTAGCAGGCGCAGTAACTTTGACCTTGACCTTATACGAACCCTTCTTGAGGCCCTTATTCACTGTGACCTTTCCGGTCTTGGCTACTGTGATCTTCTTGTTGCCCGAAACCTTCTTGAACGAAGCCTTCGCTTTGCTGCTTACAGTTGCCTTCATTTTGAACTTAAGAGCTTTCTTCTTGAGCTTCTTAGCCTTGAATGTCTTCTTAAGAGGCGATACCTTCTTTACAGTTGCACCAGATTTGGTCTTAGCTGCAGATACTGCCTTATCAAGAGCTTCTGTAGCTTCTTTGATCTTTGCCGCATCGCCGCTTGCGATCGCTTTATCAAGAGCCTTCTTGGCTGCCTGTACTGCTTTGTAGCTTGCAGCAGTATATTTCGCGGAAGTGACCTTGGATGCCGCTTTCTTCGATGCTTCTGCTGCAGTAGTTGCCTGCGACTTCTCAGAAACATAGTCGATCTTGGCTTCTACCGTGTCATAACCTTCAGCGTAAAGCTTAATGGTATATGTGCCGTCCTTGACTTTGTTGTCATCGCCGAAGAACGCTGCATAACGGTTTACTGTAGCTCCGTTATCATTGGATTCAGGCACTTTGCCGTTGTTCAGCTCAAACTCGACCTTGTTATAGTGGTGTCCCGGTGTTGCCGCGGATTCTCCGTAAAGATCGATCCAGTGAACTGCTCCGACAGTAGTCTTTCCATCGCTGATAGTTGCAGCATACAGATTGTCGAGGTATTCATTCCATACATATCCGTCTACCGATTCATCAGGATAGATGTTGAATTCCTCTGCTCCATATTTGCTGGTTGCCATCTCGACCGATCCGACTTTGGCCGCAACATTTTCCTTAGGCGCACTCATCGGATTTGCTTTAAGATCGATGTTGAGTGCTGCAGTCTGATCTTCTGTGAGCTCAGCTTTGGCTGCCTTGAGAACACTCGCATCAACATATGCTTTTGCATCAACAGTCGCGCTCTCGCGTCCGAATCTTACTCCGTCGATCACTTTGTTTCCTTCAGCATCCTTGCCAAAGTTCACTACCGAAGGAATGTCTCCTGCGTGGTGGCTTGTAAAGTGTGTCGCGCTTGTTACTGCATCGTATGAATCGTCTGTCTCTACTCCAAGCTCAGAATAGATGTCCTTATAGCTCTTTACGGTTCCCGTTCCCGGAACATATCCATACAGAGTTCCCTCAAGCGTATCAACGCCAGGTACTGTTGTGTAGCAGTAATCGGTGCCGTCGATCTGCTGCTTGAGGTCGCTCTTGAGGAATCCATATTTCTTGCTCGACATTCTTGATCTTACAACTGCCTGATAAATGACATTTGCATCGTCCTTAGTATCAGCATAGTAATAATTTACGCCGCCGATATTGGCCTGCTGCATCTCCTCTGCAGAGATTGTTATCTCTCCCTTGATTACGTCATAACCCTCAGCATATACAGAAACCGTGTAAGTTCCCGGTTTGAGGAATCCTGTCTCAGCATCGACAAAGTCAGCAAAGCGATCTACGGTAGCTCCGTTGCTGTTGCTTTCCGGCACTTTGCCGTTGTTGATCTCAAGCTCGATCTTGTTGTAGTGGTGTCCCGGAGTTGATGCTGATTCTCCGTAAATGTCGATCCAGTGAACAGCTCCGACAGTCTTGGTTCCATCGCTTACAGTAGCAGCATAGATATTGTCGAGGTATTCATTCCAGACATATCCGTCTACCGATTCATCAGGATAGATGTTAATGGTGCCTACGCCATATTTGCTCTTGACATATTCCATCGAGCCGACTTTGGCAGCAACATTGTCCTCAGGGGCATTCATCGGATCAGCTTTGAGCTCGATATCGAGCGCTGAGGACTGCTCTTCCGTCAGTTCCTCTCCTGCTGCCTTGAGAATGCTGGCATCAACGTACGCTTCAGCATCGACGGTCTTCTTCTCACGACCGGTCTTTACGCCTGTGATCACCTTATTTCCTTCATCGTCTGTTCCGAAAGCTACTACTGAAGGAATATCTCCTGCATGATGGCTGGTAAAGTGCGTTGCGCTGGTTACAGCATCATATGATTCATCTGCAGATGCATTCAGTTCTGAATAAACATCCTTGTAGCTCTTAACTTCTCCTGATCCCGGTACATAACCATACAGAGTGCCGCTCAGCGGTGTTACTCCATCGAGAGTGGTGTAATAATAAGTTGTGCCGGCGACCTGTGTCAGTTCTGAGAGAGCAAAATCATATGTAGTTGTGGTCTGAGTTCTTCTGTTGTAGACCGAAACCTGATAAACCGTGTCCTCAGAATTACCTTCTGTGTCTGCATAGTAATAAGTAACTCCACCTACAGATGCAGAAGTCATCTCTGCAACAACGTATTCGTACTCTTCACCGGCAGGAACTACATTGCCGTCGAACACCCACTTGTTAAGCGCGAATGTGTCGCCGAGAGTTGCGTAAGTGTTCTTAAGAGTTCCGTTCATTATTCCGGCAAAATCATCGCCTGTCATGGATGCAGCTTCTGCCGCCTGCGCGCCTACTGTCATACCTTCAGCATCGACAGTTCCTACTGCATCTAATTCTGTAGCATCAGATGCATAATAAAGAGCATCCGCCTTGACAGTGCCTGTACCATTTGCGAGTTCTCCTATGAGAGCTCCTGCAAAGTTTGTTTCAGCTCCGCTGTATGTAACTGCTCCGCTGACATATGATCCTGTGACTACACCTGAAGCAATTCCTGCTGCTCCGCCGATGGTTCCTACCGCCGTCTTACTTGCAAAAGAAGTATCTCCGAGTACTGCGCAGTTTGCGACAACAGATTTGTTTCCTGCAGATCCCGCAAGTCCGCCTACGCCATTTCCGTATGCCGAGCCCGCTTCATCAACGGTAATATCTACATCAGAAACGCCATTTACAATAGATGCTCCTGAAAGCATGTTTCCGATGATTCCTCCGGCATAAACGCTGGTGCCGTTTGAGTTCAGTGTGATTTCGCCGGATGTTGTTACATCGCTGACTGATGCCGAGCCTCCCAGGATCCAGCCTGAAACCAGACCGGCTCTAGCATACATTGCAGCTTCAGGAACGTCCGCCGAGATCACAGCGTCTTCGACTCCAAGATCATGTACTTTGGCAGTTCCTCCCAGTGTTGAGAAGAGTCCGCAGTTCATCCATGACGCATCATATGTTGCGATCGTCATTCCGGAGATCGCATATCCTGCGCCATCGAAGTCTCCGCCGAACACATTATTTCTTCCGGATTCTGCACCGATCGGATTCCAGTTCTCTATTCCTGAAATATCGATGTCTGCTCCGAGTTCGACAAAGTCGTTCAGATGGTTTCCGCCATCTACTTCGGCTGCGAAAGCCTCGAGTGTAGCCGCGGATGTTATTACACCTGGGTCCTCCTCGGTACCCGAGCCTGAATCATATGCAAATGCTGCAGGCTCTCCCGCGGCAACGCTTCCATCTCCTTCATCCGCATATACAGCAAGCGATGATGGTATCATCCATGTAGCTGCGAGAGCGAACGAAAGAGCGAGCGAAAGAAATTTACGCGGTAAATAAGATTTGCTGTCTTTCATTGTTACCCCTTTCTATTGGTTAATATGGATGGTTTGCGGCTGCCTGAAAAAATAAAAGCACAATAAGACCCGTCCTGAGTCTTATTGTGCTTTTTTCGAGTTAGCCGTCACTAACCACACTCACTATAACTGCTTTTCTTTCACAAGTCAAGCTTAATTTCCTGTATAATGCAGAGATTTCAGCGCTTTACGATCACTTTCAGTGTCAGCGTCCTGCTCGCTGCTTTATAGTTGCCGTTTCCCGAAGCAGTTACTTTGATTTTTATTCTATATGTACCCTTTTTCGTTCCCTTTGCGATCCTGATTTTGCCATCGGACAGAACAGCTATTTTCTTGTTTCCTGAAAGCTTGGCATATTTGATTTTGCCTTTGGCGCCATTCGTTCTGAAGATGCGCGCAGAGGAAACCGTAACTGCTTTGCGCCTGAGCTTCTTTGCGCTCACCCTGACATCTTTCGCTTTGACTATCAGCTTCTGAGCTTTCTTGAGGACAAGGCCGCTTCTGGCTTTGCTGACCGCCTGCGCTGCGTTATAAATATCCTCAGGCTCAGCTTCACTGTCATTCAGTACGGCAACAGCCTTCTTCTGAGACTTCTCGAATCTGGCATAAGAAGCAGTTGTATATTTAGAGGCCTGAGGCTTGTCTGCCATCAATGCCGCGATCAGCGTCGTAAGAGCTGTGAGTTTGTCATTCGTTCTGTAAAGTTCTTCTTCGAGTTCCGATCTTCTTTCCGATTCATCCTGCCCGAAAGAAGCGATTCCTTCGCTGATCTGCCACTTCAACAGATCCGTACCGTCTCCGTTGTAATAGATGCTGTGATAGCGCGAGCTGCCCGAGTCGTCAGCGCCCAGTGTCCTGCGGATCTGCGAAACAACTTCGGATACATTCTTTCTGTTGTCCTCGAGGATCCTGCAGAATTCGGGAGATGACATGTCCGCCCCAGTCTTCGCCTGCTCAGCGGATTCTGCCGATTCATTTACGAACTTGCCTGCATACCGCTTCTCATCAAGCTCTTTGCCTGCCGCTTTCTGACTTGCATCTGTATTGTAATAACACTGTCTGTGCTCTGAAGAGCTCGCGGCCATTCCGGAGAATCCTCCAACATACATGCTGTACTTACTTACGCTTTCCACGTCGCCCCTTGCATAGCAGTTGACGCATATGCCTCCGTCAAGCGCGGTAAATCCGCCGGCTTCCGCACGATTTGTCTGGTCTGCATCCGCATGTACATCCCCAAGCGCATATGAATTGACTATAGTCGCTCTGTTGGTTACCGAAGACATGCCTGCGGCATAGCTGTAATTCTTGCCGGACCATGAATTGCAGTCTACATCCGTCCAGCAGTTCTTCACGCATCCATACATCAGGCTTCCCGTAAGTCCCCCTGCAAAGGCAAAGTCATCCGTCGACTCCGCACTGACAGATCCGGTAGCAGAGCAGTTATCTATGACAAAGCCGCCCTGCGCATTTGCCGTCAGTCCCGAGCAGTAGCTCCTCCAGTTGCTCTTTGTATAGAAAGAAACATCTCTGACCCTGATATTTCTGAGAATGGCGCAGCGGCCATCCTCCGGGATCTCGTTTCCTTCATAATCGCCCTGGATCATCCCGAACAGACCCATATAATTTCCGTGTACCGGGTTCTCGCTGCTTCCCGCTCTGAGGCCGCTGATCGTGTAATCCCCTCCGTCGTATATGCCTCTGAACGGATAAAGCGCGATAAGATCCTGTCCGAACCCATCCCCGTCAGCGTCCGCAAAGATACCATAGCCTATTGGCTTCCATTCCTTATCTGATACGGTTATATTTCCGGTTTGTCTGAAATAAATTCCATTCCAGTCAACATCCTCATTGATGGATTCTGCCAGGTAACGAAGCTGTGACTCATTTTCGATCCTGTATGGGTCTTTTTCAGTCCCGCTGCCCTTGAACACTCCGGTATCTGCAGGTTCGTAATTTGATGTATCGCCAAATTTTGATTTATAAGCAGCTCTTGATACTGCCTCTTTATATGCTTCAGTTCCGGCTTTTCCCTTGAGGATCTCTGTATGGAGCACATCTTCGTTTGCAACATCTATTGCAACAATACAGCTTTCGTCGCGGGATCTTCCATACCACTTTCCGTCCTGAAGTTCCAAAGCCTCTTCATCGCCGCTGTTCTTCTCTATTTCCGGCCGGACATATGTTGCTTTGCAGTGTTCTCCGCGGGGAGCAAGGATGTCGCCCGTGAAAGTCCATTTACGAAGAGCGTCAGGTTCAAGTCCGTAAAGTCCCTCTATATCCACGGGAAAAGCATCGAAAGACGCATTGAGGCCGTCAGCCACGTCTGACATTTTACCCGGAACATAGCCGCTGATTCTGTCTGTCATTGAGCCCGGGAATCTGAAGCCCCACTCGTCGCTCACGCCTCCCGCGACCGTCTCACCGAAAGGATCGACCGGAGTGACCACTCTTCCGTCTATCACCATGCGGGCTTTCTCGTTATACCAGCAGTTATATGCTTTGCCTATGCCTGTTACCCATCCGGCAAGAATTCCCGTATCAATTGAATATTCGAGGGCTTCTACATTTCCGCCGCCATAGCAATTTGCAATATATCCGCCGTCTACCGCAGCAATATTTCCAACACAGGCCATGCCCTCTATATCATTCTGAGTATTGCGGTAGCCGCTGCCGGTCAGATTCCCGAGAGCGCAGCTGTTTGCTATAAGGCCGCGATTAAGAAGTCCCGCTATACCTCCGCACTCTGCAAGCTCGCCTGACAGTTCTCTGAGATCCATGTCTACATCAGTAAAGCAGTTGATCACAGTTCCCTTGAACATATGGCCTGTAATGCCTCCTGCGAAAGTCGTTCCTCTCTCAGTGACATGTGATATCACTCCGCTTACGGTGCAGTTATCGATGCATGCGCCGTGATAATTCCCTTCTGTATCGCTGCCACTCATGCGGCCTGCAACACCGCCTATGTATGCGCTTCCGGCGCTATGACTGTAAACAGCAACATTCGCCAGATCAAGATCATGTATGTACGCGTTCTCATTGATCCATCCGAAAAGCCCGATGTACGCATTGCTGCCGCTCAGTTCCAGCGGTTCTTCCAAAGTTCCTTCAGTGAGCCCTGTTATTGTCATGCCATTTCCGTCAAATTCTCCATTGAACCTGTAGAAGCTCCCCCCGACCGGAGCCCAGTCCTGTCCGGAAATGTCGACATCACTTCCAAGCATCACGTGTTTTCCCGTGTAGTCGATCTTGCTGTTCAAAGACCCCGCAAAAGCAGCCAGCTGCTCCGCAGTATTTATAATATACGGATCCTCAGCGCTCCCTGTTCCGGAGTCAAAAATACCCTCATCGATCTCTTCAGGATCATCCGCGCCCGGATCTGCCGGCTCTTCACCTCCCGAGGCTTTCCTCAGAGCATCAGCTACCGCTTCTCTAAGCCCCCTCGATGATTTCGTAGCGCCTGTCACATCATCTACATCGCTGCTCTGAGCCGTAATCATATCCGAGATCAAGAAGTTGCTCCCATCCTCATCCAACAAGTATTCCCAATACTCCGGTGTCTCATTGTGAGAAATCACCTCAGCGGATACCATCGAACCGTTTTCAATGACTACCGATACGGTAATATTGCCATTTCTGCCGCGTCCGGTTCCCTCATAGATCCCATCAGTGTATCCCCCGGCGTTCTCACCATTTTCTTCCGCGAATACTATCGTCGGCATGACTAAGGATGATATAATCAACGCGAAAGAGATCATAAGAGAGCATAAGCCTCTTACGATTGTGCAATTGTTCCTCTTCATTGGTCTCCTTTCAGTCAATCAAACAGAATGGATCTCTGCCGCATCAGGCACGGGCATCCTTGGCTGGGCACGCCCGTGCCATCATAAAAGCACAAAAACAGCTGAGATCCTTTCTGCAAGTTAAAAGCGGTTAGTCGTCACTAACCGCTTTTAATATATCAAATATTTTCAGTTTGTCAACAATCACAGAGTCTGCATTGCCCGAATACCTCGGCTGTTCTACTTTACGGGCTCGAACTCCATGCCGGATGTCTGATCGATGCTTCCGTCGTGCAGAATAAACACAGCTTCGATTCCGGGAGTTTTTTCGATGAGTTCTTTCGCCGCGTCACGTCCCTTGATCAGGCAAATCGTGCTCAGCGCGTCAAGATCCATGGACTGTCCTTTGGCGCCCGTGAGCGTCACCGCATCAAGATCGGTCTCGACGGAGTAGCCCGTTTCAGTACTCAGGATGTGGTGATATATCTTGCCGTCCACCTCGATCTGCCTTTCATAGACACCCGAAGTAACGAGAGTCATGTCACGCGCTTTGATTTTGCCGACGATCTCCGACCTGTCGGAATATGGCGTCTCAACGCCTACGACAAAGTCACCCTCTCCCTCAGCTGCGCTGTTGTCCTTGGCTCCTATGCATATGACATTGCCGCCGAGGTTGATGATCCCGGAAGTCACGCCCGCCTGTTCAAGGGCTTCAGTCATACGGTCTCCGATGTAGCCTTTGGCGATTCCGCCGAGGTCAATTCTTGCCTTAGGGTCGAGAATTCGTAATTTATTGCCATCAATCTCAATATTATTATAGTCTACGTGCTTAACTGCTTCTGCTACAGCATCTGCATCCGGTACCTTAGCGTCCTCAGGATCTGCATGAAAATCCCAGAGGTCAGTCACTCCTCCTATGGTAATATCGAAGTCCCCATCCGAAAGTGCTGAATAATAAATCCCGGAGCTTATGATGTCGATCGTGTCCTGACCGGCTTCCGTCCATTCTCCTCCGGCATTG
>ODAI011374217.1_pt1 | contig 10521 bp, 9 predicted proteins | sample 1539321 | NCBI WGS metagenome assembly ODAI01 (sample SAMN02144231, study PRJEB22623) | gut metagenome | biome: sheep rumen | host: Ovis aries | place: New Zealand | reverse complement strand
CTGATCGGATGCGGAAGGATCGCAGTAAACCACGTTAAGGCAGTAAACAACAATAATCTCGAGTTTGTTGCAGCCTGCGATGTCGTTCCCGAGAACATAGACATCCTTTTCGGCAAGATCGAGCCTGATAACAAGGACGGTATTGCCAGATATACTGATTACAAGCAGATGATCGAGGAACACCCCGAGATCGAGCTCGCATCCATCGCTACTCCTTCCGGAATCCATGCCGAGATCGCGCTTTACTGCATCGATCACGGTATCAATGTCATCATCGAGAAGCCTATGGCAATGAATATCGCTGATGCAGACGAGATCATCAGACGTTCCGAGGAGAAGGGCGTTGTAGTATCCGCCTGCCACCAGAACAGATTCAACGTAGCTGTCCAGAAGATGAGAAAAGCTTTGGAAGCAGGCAGATTCGGCACTATCTCACACGGAAGCATCCATGTAAGGTGGAACCGCAACAAGGCATATTACGATCAGGCTCCCTGGAGAGGCACATGGCAGGATGACGGCGGATGCCTCATGAACCAGTGCATCCACGGTATCGACCTTTTGAGATGGATGATGGGCGGCGAGGTTGAGTCCGTTTACGGCGTTACCCGTCAGCAGTTCCACCACTATCTTGAGGCTGAGGACGTCGGAATGGCTGTCGTAACCTTCAAGAACGGCGCTATTGCAACGATCGAAGGTACGACCAACGTATATCCCAAGAACCTTGAAGAGACCCTTTACCTGTTTGGTGAGAAGGGAACCGTAAAGATCGGCGGAACTTCCACAAACAACATCGACGTCTGGGATTTTGCCGACGAGACAGAAGAAGACCAGGCCAATAAGGAACTCAAGGAAGCTACGAGCAACGTTTACGGCAACGGTCACACAAGCCTTTTCGCAGACGTCATGGATTCGATCACAAATCACCACAAGCCCTATGTTGATGCAGTTGCAGGCAGGAATGCGCTTGAGATGATCCTTGCGATCTACAAGTCAATGAAGACCGGACAGCCTGTAAAGCTCCCTCTTGAGGACTTTGCAAGCACGGATATGAAAGGAACATTCTGATCTTTATGGAATACAGAGATTTAAAGAAGCAGTACCAGGTACTTAAAGCAGATATCGATGCAGGGATCACGGATTGCTGCACAAAGGCGCAGTTTATCGGAGGCGCTCTGGTAAAGGAATTAGAGCAGCAGCTCGCTGAATACTGCGGCGTAAAGCACTGCATTTCGTGTGCGAACGGAACAGATGCGCTTCAGCTCCCGCTCATGGTATGGGGTATCGGAGCCGGAGATGTCGTTTTCGTACCGGATTTCACTTACTTCAGCTCAGGTGAGGTCGTCGGCGCGGTCGGCGCAACGCCTGTTTTTGTTGATGTTGATCCCGCTACTTACAACATGGATCCCGTAAAGCTTGGGGAAGCGATCGAAAAGGTCTTGTCTGACGGAAAATACACTCCTAAGGCAGTCATCGCGGTTGACCTCTTCGGTCTTCCTGCCGATTTCGATGCCATAAGACCCATATGCAAGAAGTACGGCCTTTATCTTCTCGAAGACGGCGCGCAGGGCTTCGGAGGTGAACATCACGGAGCTAAGGCATGTTCTTTCGGTGATATCTCCACAACGTCGTTCTTCCCGGCTAAGCCTGTCGGATGTTACGGCGACGGCGGCGCTATCTTCACAAACAACGACGAATGGGCGGATCTGTTAAGGTCTTATGCCGTTCACGGCAAAGGAGCTGACAAGTACGACAATATCAGGATCGGCATGAACAGCCGTCTCGATACCGTTCAGGCAGCTGTACTCAAGGTTAAGATCAAGGCATTTGCCGATTACGAGCTTGCCGATATCAATAAGGTCGCAAAGCTTTATTCGGAGCTTTTCGAAGGCACAGACCTTGTACTGCCTTTTATCCCTGATGATTATCTTTCATCCTGGGCACAGTATACGGTAAGACTTCCCAAGAGCGTTGACAGAGCTGATCTGCAGGCAAAGCTCAAGGAGAAGGGAATACCTTCCATGATCTACTACAAGAAGCCTATGCATAAGCAGGGCGCATTTGCCGGAACATACAGCGAGAATGCCGATTGCCCCGTAACAGATGAGATCTGCGACACTGTACTGAGCCTCCCGCTCGATCCTTACAAGACCGAAGCGGACGTAAAAGCGGTAGTTGAAGCCATTAAGGCATATCTGTAAAATAACTTGGAACCAACAACAAAGGAGCGATCAAAATGAGATTTGACGACATCTATCAGGGACTTATATCAGGCACCGAGAAGCTTGCCCTCGTAGGCTTAGGCTACGTAGGAATGCCGATCGCGGTCGAGTTTGCAAAGCATATCAAGGTCATCGGATTTGATATAAACGAGAAGCGTGTTCAGGAATACGCAAACGGAATCGACGCTACAAACGAAGTCGGTGAAGCGATCAAGAACACAACAGTTGAATTCACGTCTGACGCATCCAAGCTCAAGGAAGCAAGATTCATCGTTGTAGCAGTTCCTACACCGGTAAACAAGGATACGACACCTGACTTAAGACCTGTAGAAGGCGCATCACGCACCGTAGGCCAGAACTTAGCTCCCGGATCGATCGTTGTTTTCGAGTCCACGGTATATCCGGGTGTCACAGAGGATGTCTGCGTTCCGATCATCGAGAAGGAATCAGGCCTTAAGTGCGGCGTTGACTGGAAGATCGGTTATTCTCCCGAGCGTATCAACCCGGGTGACAGAGTCCACACTCTTACAACTATCCGCAAGGTAGTTTCAGGTATGGACAAGGAGTCCGCAGAAGAGATCAAGAAGGTCTATGACATCGTTATCAAGGCAGGCACGGTACCTGTATCTGACATCAAGACGGCTGAGGCAGTCAAGGTTGTCGAGAATTCACAGCGTGACATCAACATCGCTTTCATGAACGAGATCGCCATCATCTGCGACAAGATCGGTATCGACACCAACGAAGTGCTCTACGGAATGAACTCAAAGTGGAACGCACTTGGCTTCAAGCCGGGTCTCGTAGGCGGTCACTGCATCGGTGTAGATCCTTACTATCTTACAAACTGTGCAGAGATGCTCGGATATCACTCACAGATCATCTTGAACGGCCGTAAGGTAAACGACAGCATGGGTGCTTATGTTGCAGACGCAGCGATCAAGCAGATGATCGAGGCAGGTCTTGCGCCTAAGAAGGCAACAGTTGTCATCCTCGGTATCACATTCAAGGAGAACTGCCCTGATACACGTAACTCCAAGGTCGTAGACATCATCAACAGACTCAAGGAGTATGACATCAATCCCGTTGTAACCGATTCCTGGGCTGATGTGGAAGTCGCAAAGCACGAGTACGGCGTAGACTTGGTACCTTTCGATCAGATCCCCAAGGCAGACTGCGTTATCGTAGCAGTAGGCCACAACGAATTCAGGAGCATGTCCATGCTCCAGATCAAGGATCTGTTCAAGTCCGAACTCAAGGATGACGAGAAGGTTCTTATTGACGTAAAGAGCCTTTACAGAATGGATGAGCTCAAGGCTTCCGGAATGAGGTTCTGGAGACTGTAATCCTTAATATATGAACTGATTAGACCTGCAGGGACCGCGATGCGGAACTGCAGGTCTTTTTTATCTGCCGTGACATTTATATATTATTTTATAATATTAAAGTCGCTCTTTTTGTTGTATTATAAGTGAATACTGTTTATGAGGAGATGTTCACATGAAGGAACTGATGCTGGGAAATAAGGCCATTGCCAGAGGCCTTTACGAAGCCGGTGTCGCTGTCGCGAGCTCTTATCCGGGAACTCCTTCGACAGAGACTACTGAAGAAGCTGCCAAGTTCGATGAGATCTACTGCGAATGGGCACCTAATGAGAAGGTCGCAATGGAGACCGCTTTCGGTGCGAGCAGGGCAGGCAAGAGATCTTACTGCGCGATGAAGCACGTAGGACTCAACGTTGCGGCAGATCCGCTGTTTACTATCAGCTACACGGGCGTTAATGCGGGTATGGTCATCCTTGTCGCTGACGATCCCGGTATGCATTCTTCCCAGAATGAGCAGGATTCAAGACATTACGCTATCGCTACTAAGATGCCGATGCTCGAGCCTTCCGATTCTCAGGAAGCAAAAGACTTTGTTATCAAGGCTTATGAGATCTCCGAGCAGTTCGATACTCCGGTATTCATCAAGATGTGCACCAGAGTCGCTCACTCCCAGTCCATCGTTGAGACAGGTGAGAGGGCAGAGGTTGCAGTTAAGCCTTATGTCAAGGATGCAGGCAAGTACGTAATGGTTCCTGCCAACGCAAAGAAGCGTCATCCTATCGTTGAGGAGAGGACACAAAAGCTCATTGCTTTTGCCGAGACTTCCGACCTCAACCGCTTAGAAGAAGGTTCTGATACTTCCATGGGTATCATTACATCTTCAACTTCATACCAGTATGTTAAGGAAGTTTTCGGAGATAAGTATCCCGTACTCAAGATCGGTCTTATCAATCCGCTTCCCGTTAAGAAGATCACTGATCTTGCCGCAAAGGTAGATAAGCTCGTTGTAGTCGAAGAGCTCGATCCCATCATCGAGACACACTGCAAGGCTTTGGGCCTTAATGTAACAGGCAAGGATATCTTCCCGCTCATCGACGAGTTCTCACAAGGCCTTATCGCTACAAGCTTAGGACTTCCCGAAAAGCCCGCATGCAAGCCGATCGAAGGACTTCCCGGAAGACCTCCGGCAATGTGCGCAGGCTGCCCTCACAGAGGCATGTTCTATGTTCTCTCCAAGCTTAAGCTTACTGTCCTTGGTGATATCGGATGCTACACACTGGGCGCTACACCTCCGCTCTGCGCTATCGATACCACAGAGTGCATGGGCGCTTCCGTAAGCTCCATCCACGGCTTCAACAAGGCACTCGGTGCAGAAGCAGAGAAGAATACGGTAGCAGTTATCGGCGACTCCACATTCATGCATTCGGGCATGACAGGTCTTGCCAATATCGCATACAACCAAACAAATTCAACGGTTATCATCCTCGATAACTCCATCACGGGCATGACGGGCCACCAGCAGAATCCTACCACCGGATTTAACCTCAGAGGCGATCCGGCAGGCAAGATCGATCTTGAAGCTCTTGTACGCGCAATGGGCATCAACAGGGTAAGAGTCGTTGACCCTTATAACCTCGCTGAAGCAGAGCAGGCAGTAAAGGAAGAACTTGCTGCTGAAGAGCCTTCGGTCATCATCTCCAGAAGACCCTGCGCTCTCCTCAAGAAGGTCAAGCGCGGTGAACCTATCCAGGTCAATCCCGACAAGTGCAAGTCCTGCAAGGCCTGCATGAAGCTCGGATGCCCTGCGATCTCATTCAAGGACGGACACGCAAAGGTTGACGTAACCCAGTGCTTCGGCTGCAAGGTGTGCAGCGAGCTCTGCAAGTTCGGAGCTTTTGAGACATTGAACGGGGAGGCGATCACATGGTAACCAATATTATGATAGTAGGCGTCGGCGGACAGGGTTCGCTCCTCGCCAGCAAGCTTTTGGGCAGAGCCGCAATGGACAAGGGCTATGACGTTAAGGTGTCCGAGGTTCACGGAATGAGCCAGAGAGGCGGAAGCGTTGTTACTTACGTCAGGTTCGGCGACAAGGTCAACTCTCCCATCATCGACAAGGGTGAAGCTGACTACATCATTTCTTTCGAGCTTCTGGAAGCTGCAAGATATGTCCAGTTCTTAAAACCGGGCGGACAGATCGTTACCAACTCACAGCAGATCGATCCTATGCCGGTAATCGCAGGCACCGCCGAGCATCCTTCCGAGCTTATCGCAAAGATGGAAGCATCCGGCGCAAAGGTCGATGCGATCGATGCTCTTACGATTGCCGAGCAGGCAGGTTCTTCAAAGGCAACAAACATCGTTCTGATGGGCGTTTTCTCAAAGTACATCAAAGAGATCAGCAAGGAAGAGTGGATCAAGGCAGTTGAAGCTTCTGTTCCGGCAAAGTTCCTTGAGCTCAACATGAAAGCTTTCGAGATGGGCCTTGCAGCTGAATAAGGAATCTTATGGCGAATACTCTTGAAGAAATAAGGAAGTTTTTCGAAGGCGACAAATACGCTACGGAAGCTACCGGAATAATTATCGAAAAGGCAGAGAAGGGTCACAGTGTAGTCTCGCTCGAACCTGACGGCAGGCATCTTAATGCCGTCGGAGGTCTCATGGGAGCAGTCTATTACACGATGGCGGATTTCGCATTTGCCGTTGCAGAGAACTGTGAGCTCGATTCGGAAACCATAACTGTCACACAGGCAACCCAGATGAATTTCTTAAGATCCTGGCACGGCGGCAAGGTCACATGCACTGCTGATATCGTCAAGGACGGCAGATTCATCTGTCTATACGAGGTCAAAGCTTTCGATAAGGACGGCGTTGAACTCGCACTTATTATCGTAAACGGTTTTAAGACCAAACGTAAATAACCCGCCTAAGGAGGGCAACAGTATGATCTGGAATGAAGCAAAGGAGTGCATGTCGCGTGACGAGATAGAAGCGCTGCAGAGCGCAAGACTCGTCAAGCAGGTAAACCGCGTTTACCATAACGTTGAGTATTACCGCAAGAAGATGCAGGAAGCAGGCCTTGAGCCCGGAGACATCAAGGGTATTGAAGACCTTGATAAGCTTCCGTTTACAACATATGCGGATCTGCGCGACACTTATCCGTTCGGGTTAGCTGCGGCACCCAGATCAGAACTGGTCCGTGTCCATGCATCATCCGGAACAACGGGAAAGCCCAAGATCGCCGTTTATACCAGACGTGATATCGATATTTGGGCCGAATGCGTTGCAAGATGCCTTTCAATGGCCGGCATCACTAAAGATGACATCATCCAGATTGGATACGGCTACGGCCTGTTTACGGGCGGATTAGGAGCACATTACGGTGCAGAGTATCTGGGAGCAATGGTCCTTCCGATGTCTACGGGAAACACACAGAAACTCATCGACATGATGATCGACTGTGACGTTACTGCTATTGCATGCACACCTTCTTATCTGCTTCACGTTGCAGAGGACCTTGAGAAAGCAGGCCTCATCGACAAGATAAAGCTTAAGTGCGCTATCTGCGGTGCTGAACCCTGGACTGACGAGATGCGCGACCAGATGGAATCAAGACTTCACATCAAGGCACACGATATCTACGGACTTACAGAGATGATGGGTCCCGGTGTTGCCTGCGACTGCGAGCACCACAAGGGCCTTCATATCTGGGAAGACCATTTCCTGCCCGAGATCATCGATCCTGCTACAGGCAAGCAGCTTCCCAAGGGTTCTGACGGTGAGCTCGTTATCACCAATCTCACCAAGGAAGGCATGCCTCTCATCCGTTACAGGACTAAAGACCTTACATCCATCGAGTACGACAAGTGCGAGTGCGGCCGTACGATGGCCAGGATCCAGCGCTTCAGAGGAAGATCTGACGACATGCTCATCATCCGCGGCGTAAATGTTTTCCCTTCTCAGGTAGAGGCAGCGCTTCTTACCGTAGAAGGAACGACACCTCACTACATGCTCGTTGTTGACCGTGTCGATAACACCGATACTCTTGAGGTTCAGGTTGAGGTCGCGGAGAATGCGTTCACAGACGAGATCAAGTCTTTGGAGAAGCTCTCCAAGGCTGTTCACGACAAGCTCAAGATGGCTATCGGCCTTAATGCCAAGGTCAAGCTTGTTGAACCTAACGGCCTGGAGCACTTCGACGGAAAGAGCAAGCACGTTACAGACAAGCGTAAGCTTTATCAGTAAAAAGAGGGAGGTACCACTATGTTCGTAAAGCAGTTATCGGTTTTCTTAGAGAACACGGAAGGAAGACTTGACCAGGTCCTTAAGATCCTTGCGCAGGGCGGTATCGACATTCTCTCTGCAAGCCTCGCAGATACCATGGAATACGGTGTGCTCCGCCTTATTACCAAGGACCCTGACAAGGCTAAACAGATCCTCAAGGATGCAGGCTTTGCAGCACGTATAGATGAGGTTATAGCCGTAGTCGTTCCCGATGCCGTGGGAAGCCTAGCAAAGGTAGTTGCAATGATCCACGCTGCCGGTATCAACATCAGCTATATCTACGGTCTCTCGATCGATGGAGAGGGCGCTCCCATTGCCATCAAGACAAATGACAACGCTAAGGCTGAGAACCTCCTTAATGCTGCGGGCGTTAAGACCATGGGAATGGAAGATCTGCAGTAAGAAATATTAAGTATTAGCTTAAAGGAGCTGTCTCACTTGTTTTTTGAGACAGCTCCTTTTATTTATACGTATTGAATGTATTGGTATCCGGATCGTAATTGGGACCGATAAGGAGCTTTCCGCAGTAAGGGCATGTTCCCATCGTAGCGGCTCTTATCTTCAGGCTTGCACCGCATCCGGGGCAGTGGACGCCGACAAATGGTTTGTTTTCAGGAGCACCCTGGTACATCGAAGTCGGGGCGCCGATCTTATCCGACAGAAGAAAAGCTCTCTGATGCGCACTGTAATTGCAGTTGATGAGATAACCCCGGCGGATCATTGTAGTGACTTTGATTATGGTTTCTTCTTCAGTCTTGTTCAATGCTCTTGCAAGTTCTGCTACCGGTACAAAACCGTCGGCATCAGCGGTAAACAGATCACTTATCTGTCTTACACTTACGGACTGGGCTGCTTTGATAAAGAACACGACGATGGGAGCCGTAAATGCAATTGCAAAGACCAGATACATTACCCTGTAAAGAGCCGGATCTTCGATCCTCTCATAGATCTTAGTGTCGAATGATATGCCCCACATAACAACAGCGGGCATTATGCACATGCCGCTGACTACGCACCAGATGATGGTTGCCACAACACCTTTGCTTTTATTCTGATACATCTTAATTCTCCTTTACTCTCATGAAGGTACCGCAGTGATCGCACCTTCCGCCGCCGTTCCTGCGGATCGTATTATGAGCTCCGCATGTAGGGCAGATTACTGTAACGAATTCTCTTTCGTCAGAAAGAAGATCGACTCTGACTGCAGTCCTTCCGACAGTGATGTTGATCAGATATCTTTCCCTTACAAGCCACATAATGTCTTTGATGACATTTACCTCAGGGCGGCCTGTCATTTTAGCGATCGAACTGTATGCAATGATGCCGTCGTGGTCTTCTTCAATGATCGAGTTATAGATCCTGCATTTCGAGACCCTGTGGAGCATAAACGCACGCCAGATGATAATACCGATCTTTATGGACATGAGTCCGAACGTGATGAGGCACAGAAGTGTTTCCGCCAATCCGTGATCGAAGTGGCTTGATAATGAGAGGAATATTATGAACAAAAGATTCAAAAATGACGATACTCCGCATACGGCTATAATGATGCTGTTGACGGTTTTGTAGGCGCCCATCTTTCCGTGATTAAGATACATCCCGATACTCCTTTATGAGTTGATGATTATTCCATACCGATTATAACTTATTTTTGATTTATGTGCGGGTAATAGAAAAAGCCGCTTCAAAGTGAAGTGAAGCGGCTTTGAAAAAACGGTCTTGCTTTAATTAAGCTTCGTCTGCGGGAGCGTTCTCGGGAAGAGAATATCTCTTCTCGATAGTGACCGTCTCATCGTAGCAGGAGAAGATACCATCGACCTTTTCCTTGGAAAGCTTAGGTGTGATAAGGCTTACGAGAGGAACGATAACAAGTCCTGCGACCATCGTTACGGCACCTGCGTTGATAGGTGATGCGATGAACTTAAGGAACATGTTCGCAACAGTGAAGCCGACACCGAAGATGAAGCAGACCCATACAGAGAGCTTGGTCGTCTTCTTCCAGTAAAGACCCCAGAGGAAAGGTGCAAGGAATGCGCCTGCGAGTGCACCCCAGGAATAACCCATGAGCTGAGCAATGAACGTCGGAGGGTTAAGTGAGAGGAGTACTGAGACTACGATGAAGAATACGAGGAGAAGACGCATGGTAACGAGCTGTGTCTTTTCTCTCTTCTTTTTGTCCTCATTAGCCTTGGGCTTGATCTGCTCGATAAGGTCTAATGTAACTGTCGAGCTCGATGTGAGAACGAGTGAAGACAGTGTGGACATTGAAGCGGAAAGAACGAGTACGATAACTACGCCTACGAGGATCGTAGGGAGATTGTCGAGCATCGTGGGGATGATGGAGTCGTACATGACGGAACCGTCTGCTTTGTAGATTGCAGGATTGCCGCTGTAAAGCCTTGCGAAACCGCCTAAGAAATAGCAGCCGCCTGCAACGATGAATGCGAAGATAGTGGAGATGACTGTTCCTGCCTTAACGGACTTCTCATCCTTGATCGCATAGAACTTACCGACCATCTGGGGAAGACCCCAGGTACCTAAAGATGTAAGGATGATTACACCGAAGAGGTTTAGCGGGTCAGGTCCGAAGAAGGATACGAAAGCACCCTGCATTCCCTGGGTAACGGGAAGATCTGAAGGCTGCTGTGAAAGTGTTGTAAGAGCTTTCAGGAAGCCGCCGTTGTTGTTGAGAACGG
>ODAI013794615.1_pt1 | contig 10522 bp, 9 predicted proteins | sample 1539321 | NCBI WGS metagenome assembly ODAI01 (sample SAMN02144231, study PRJEB22623) | gut metagenome | biome: sheep rumen | host: Ovis aries | place: New Zealand | reverse complement strand
CAGTAATCATCTAGTTCGCTCAGCAGTTCTTGATAAAGGTTGCCAGCCATGGAGATCTTAAACTTCGGATCAGCCTTACGGATGACCTTCAGCGTTTTCAGCATGACGTCGATAGGACGCTCGTCCATCGATATGTGTGTGATTTCAAACCAACCCTTTTCTTTCAGATGTTTAGCGAACGCAGTCAGCATAGCGGTCCACATTTCGTCGTAGGCAGCTTCTCCTGGTTGTGTCTTCACGAATTTCATCGTATTGCTGGCCTGGTCGAAGTATTGGAACGACAATGCCCATGGAACCATGGAATAACAACCAATTTCTTTTTTGATGCCAATACTCATCATGAACTCCACCCACTTGTCGAAAACGGAGAAGTCGAACGACCATGTACCATCCAACTTTTTCATCCAAGTTACCATGGATTCAAAGTAATCGTAAGTCTGTCCGTTCCATGGCTTGTGCATAATGGAAGTCGTAATCACCTTTCCTCCTGCCTGATGGTACAGCTCCATGATGGGACGCATGGCGTCGAAATGTTCCTTGCTCCATGGCTCTACCTGATAATAACGGGCTATAGCATACGGGTTCTGCCATAAGTCTAGATGGAAAGCCCAGTCGTCCACCTTTGGTAAGACACGATTTTTCACGTTCACTTTCAGGTTTAACTTACCCAGCAGACGATTTCCATCCTTTACGGTTACGGTGCCTGAGTAAACACCCGACTTAATATCTTGAGGGACCCATATGCGAACCCAAGCAGGTTGAGTGTTCATAGCCGGTACCGCCAGTTCTTTTGCAAAATGATCAATCGGGTCGGCTACCAAAGAAGAATCCCAGCGTGTTGCATCCGGTCGTTGGCCACAAGCGCCTTTCTTATCTTTATTGAGTTCATCGGTCATGACATATCGTACAAATCCTTTGAGCAAACTGCTTTGTCCGATTCGCTCCTTTCCATTGATGAGATCGGATACCTCGAAGGAAACATGTTCCAGGTTTTCTTTTCCGTAAACGACAAACTGTGCGGCCACACGTTCGCCTTTCCAAGCTGTCAGTTCAATGGTATTCGAGCCAAGGACGGTTGGAGGGATTTCTTTAGCGTAGCGTTCATCAACGGATCCCCATCTGACGTTCACGCCATTTACCTTGTTCCAGAGAGCAGGATTCACGGCAACAGGATTAGGTAGTTCTTTGTACTCTTTCTTCGGGAACATCGGCTGCCCGGTATTCCTTCCGGCGTGTGTCACCCCATTTGCTTGTGAGAACAAACTGAGTGGAAGGACACAGAAAGACAGGATGAGAATGAATCTCAATAAGGCAATTCTATTTTTCATGGTTCATCTTTTTATGATTGTTATGTCAAAGGTACGAAGAATTTCGCTACATTTGTAAATCGAATCAATCTTTTAATATATGAAAAAGAATCTCCTTATTTTAGTTTGTTTGCTTTTATCGGTGTTATACACGAATGCAGCAGAAAAGACATTCATCAAGGTTACCACTGACAATGTAGAAATGGTTCTGCAAGTAGGGCAGGATGGTCGGTTATATCAATCGTATTTGGGAAAGATACTGACGCATGATGCCGACTTGGCTTTTCTTCCGATGGGTACGGAAGCTTATCTGACACATGGAATGGAGGACTATTTTGAACCGGCCATTCATATTGTACATAACGACTTTAACTCTTCTTTATTGCTGAAATATGTATCACATTCAGTCAATCAACTTTCGGATGGCGTAAGTGAAACGGTGATAACGTTGAAGGATGACCAATATCCTGTAACCGTAAAACTTCACTATATAGCTTATGCAAAGGAGAATCTGATTAAGACATTCACCGAAATCTCACATCAGGAAAAGAAAGCAGTAAAGTTGCAGAAATTTGCTTCTTCCATGTTGCACTTAAATCGTAGTAAGTATTTTCTTACTGAATTTGCCGGTGATTGGGCTCATGAAGTGAATATGACAGAACAGCCTTTGAGTTTCGGTAAGAAAGTGATTGACACGAAGCTTGGTTCGCGTGCTAACATGTTCTGTTCGCCCTTCTTCCTCTTGGCGCTGGATAAGGAGTCGGAAGAAAATAATGGGGAAGTATTGGTCGGATCGATAGGATGGACAGGTAATTTCCAGTTTACTTTTGAAGTAGACCAAAACAATGCACTGCGTATCATCTCTGGCATAAACCCTTATGCATCAGAATATACATTGAACCCGAACGAAGTCTTCCGTACGCCGGATTTCTATTTCACTTATAGTTGTACGGGTAAAGGACAGGCAAGTCGTAACTTCCATGATTGGGCAAGAAAATATCAGGTGAAAGATGGTGAAAAGACACGTATGACTTTGCTCAATAACTGGGAAGCAACTTACTTCAACTTCGATGAGGAGAAACTGGTGGCTTTGATGGATGATGCCGTAAAGTTAGGCGTTGATCTTTTCTTGTTGGATGATGGCTGGTTTGGTAATAAATATCCGCGGCAAAGTGATCGGCAGGGCTTAGGCGACTGGGATGAAACGAAAGACAAGTTGCCACACGGTGTCGGTTACTTGACAGAAGCAGCGAAGAAAAAAGGCATCAAGTTTGGTATTTGGATTGAGCCGGAGATGGTGAACCCGAAGAGCGAGTTATACGAAAAACATCCGGATTGGGTGATTCACTTACCAAACCGTGACGAATATTATTTCCGTAACCAACTGGTTTTAGATTTAAGTAACCCGAAAGTGCAGGACTATGTCTTTGGCATTGTTGATAATCTGATGACCAAATATCCGGAGATCGCTTTCTTCAAGTGGGATTGCAATAGTCCAATCACGAACATTTACTCTTATTACCTGAAGGAAAAGCAGACTCATCTTTATATAGAACATGTTCGTGGCTTATACAATGTCTTAGAGCGCGTGAAAGCGAAGTACCCGAATTTGCCGATGATGTTATGTTCTGGCGGCGGTGGACGTACCGACTTCGAAGCATTGAAATACTTTACTGAGTTCTGGCCAAGCGATAATACCGACCCGATTGAGCGTTTGTTCATTCAGTGGGGATATTCACAAATCTTCCCTGCAAAGACGATGTGTGCTCATGTGACAACATGGAACAAGAACACGAGCATCAAGTTCCGTACTGAGGTGGCAATGATGTGTAAGTTGGGCTTTGATATCAAGCTATCGGATATGGATGAAAGGGAAGCTGCATACTGTCATGCAGCAGTTGAGAACTATAATCGGCTGAAACCGGTGATCTTGGACGGAGATCTGTTCCGCTTGGTTTCTCCTTACGAAGGAAATCATACTTCATCGATGTATGTCAGCAAGGATCAGAAAAAGGCTGTCTTGTTTGCCTTCGATATTCATCCACGATATGCTGAGAAACTTTATCCGGTTCGGTTGAACGGATTGGACCCGCACAAGATGTATCGCGTAAACGAAATCAACAAGATGCAGACAATGCCGATGAGGGCTGGCATGCCAATGCGACCGGGAATGAACAATCCGCTCGATAATAAAGTGTATTCAGGAGAATATCTGATGACGGTCGGGCTGAATGTATTCAGTACACGCCAGTTGAACAGCCGTGTGATAGAGATTGTGGCTGAATAAATAGAATGAAAACGTTTCATAGGGAAATGGATAACCGAAATAGGGTTTTTCCCAAGGAAATTTAGGGAATATCTTTTGTAGGGTTATCGGATTAATGGTTCTTTTGTAACGAGAAAAAACCATTAAAACATAAAACTTATGAAACGTTATCATTTTACTTTTGACATCTATATGATGAAAGGTTTGGTCGTAGCGCTAATTTGTGCTATGTTTGTTCTTCCCCTTTCTGCCCAACCGCGTCGGGGATACCATCGCCCAGGGCCACCCCGTCATTCCTATCCGATGAGAAGTCATTATGGCTCACATGGAGATTTCATGCTTGGGGGAAATACATATGTTGGTCTTCGCTTCGGATTGTCTGCCTCATCCGTTCATTCAGACGATCAATACCTGAATGGAAGTGGTGTTCAAAGTGGATTTAATGTAGGTGGCGTTGTAGGAGTTCAATTATCTTATTATGCTCCAGTGTTCTTTGAAACGGGTTTATCCTATATCGAGAAAGGTGGGGGAGGCTCGTATGGAAGGAAAAAATTCACTTATGATCTGAACTATCTGGAAGTCCCGTTGGTGCTTAAATACCGTTGTGTCGTTGCACCGATGACAGCGATAGAACCTTTCTTGGGAGGCTATCTATCCTGTGGGGTCGGTGGACAGATTCGGGACTTCGGTGACCGCGCTGCGTATGGTTCGTTCTCGGATAACAACTTCGGCCGTTTCGATGGCGGTGTACGTATCGGGTGTGGAGCAGCATTCAGTATGTTATACATGGAATTAGGATACGATCTTGGCTTAGCAAATATCAGCAAGGACTATTTCGATGCTTCGCATAACGGTTGTTTCTTCGTGAATATTGGCCTTAACTTTTAAATAATCTATTTCTGTATAGGTAGAGAGGGTGTGTTCAACAATAAACACATCCTCTTTGCTTTTTTCTTGATGTTTTTCTACTTTTCTGGTTGTCATGTTAAAATAATGCGTACTTTTGTAAAAAGAAATCATTTTTTATAAACAAAGTCATGAAATTAAAGCATTTATTAATGATGGCAATTGCCGCTATGATGGTAATGCCTTCGTGTAAAAAGGTTGAAAAAGCAGAACCGGTAAAGAAAAACATTAATGTACAGTTGTATTCTCTTCGTAGTTTGATTAACGAGGAATCTCCTATCGATTCTTTGCTGCCGAAGTTGGCTGCAATGGGTTTCACTGGCGTTGAGGCTGCTAGTTACAATGATGGTAAGTTCTATGGTAAGACTCCTGCTGATTATAAGGCAGTAGTTGAGGCTAACGGACTCAATCCATTGTCTTCACACATCAATCATGGGCTCTCTCCTGAAGAATTGGAATCAGGTGATTTCAGTGAAGCATTGAAATGGTGGGATCAATGTATTGCCGACCATAAGGCAGCTGGAATGAAATATATTGTTACTCCGTGGATGGGTTTGCAAAAGAGCATCCATGATCTGCAGGTTTATTGCGACTATTTTAATGCCATTGGTAAGAAATGTGCAGAAAACGGTATTCAATTTGGTTACCACAATCATGCTTACGAATATGAGAAGGTTGAAGACCAAGTGATGTACGATTATATGCTGGAACACACTGATCCACAATATGTATTCTTCCAAATGGATGTATACTGGACAATGCGTGGTGGCAAGAGCCAGGTTGAGTATTTCAAGAAATACCCAGGCCGTTTCAAGATGTTACATATCAAGGACGAATGTGAGCTCGGACAAAGCGGTATGGTTGGTTTTGATGCTATCTTCAAGAACATCAAGGAAGCTGGTACAAAAGAAATCATCGTTGAGGTTGAGCGCTATTCAATGCCTGTCATTGAAAGTATTAAGGAGAGTATCGATTATCTGCTGCAGTCAGATTTCGTTCCTGCATCTTACGAATAAAGATCTTCTATAAAAATAAAAAAGCCGGTAATCAAGCCGGCTTTTTTTATAATGTTACTCCTGTCTTGAAAATGGAGAAATCGTGATACTCGTTCTTCTCATTCCATGCAGGATGTCCGTTGATGATATCTATAATGGTTTGTATGAACATTTGGATAACCTCATCCATTGGCTTTTTTGTCAGAATGCCTGCATCAAAATCAATCCAATGTGGTTTGTTCTGGTATAGATTTGTATTGGTCGAGATCTTTACCGTTGGCACGAACGTACCGAATGGTGTTCCTCGGCCTGTTGTGAAAAGAATCAGATGACAACCGCTTGCAGCCAAGGCGGTAGATGCTACAAGGTCGTTGCCTGGAGCTGATAAGAGGTTTAGACCGGCTGTCTTTAAGCATTCTCCATATTTCAGCACATCTGTCACTTCGCTGGTTCCACCTTTTTGGGTACAGCCTAATGATTTCTCTTCTAAGGTCGAGATTCCTCCTTTCTTGTTCCCTGGCGATGGATTCTCACCAATCGGTTCACCATGTGAGAGGTAATAATTCTTGAAATCATTAATCATGTTTACTGTTTTAAGAAACAGTTGTTCATTACGGCAGCGATTCATCAAGATGGTTTCTGCTCCAAACATTTCAGGCACTTCAGTCAGGACAGCTGTCCCTCCTTGTGCGATTAGATAATCCGAGAACTCGCCGAGCAAAGGGTTGGCTGTGATTCCAGAGAATCCATCAGAGCCGCCACATTTTAACCCGACTTTCAATTCGGAGAGAGGGATATCCGTGCGTTCATCATGAAGAGTCTGATCATATAAGTCCCGAAGCACTTTCTTTCCTTCCTCAATCTCGTCGGAGACATTCTGACACACCATGATACGGATACGCTCCTTGTCGTAGTCGCCCAACAATAAGCGGAACTTATCGGGCTGATTGTTCTCACAACCTAATCCAACAATCAATACTCCTCCTGCATTGGGATGCAATGCCATATTCCGTAATATAATGCGGGTGTTCTCATGATCTTCTCCAAGTTGTGAGCATCCGTAGTTATGAGTAAATGCAATGAAGTTATTGCTTCCCGTTTCTTCCTTCATCTCTTCGGCAAGGCGCTGAACGACACTGTTGACACATCCCACCGTCGGAATAATCCAGATCTCATTACGGATACCTACTTTTCCGTTCTTCCGTCGGTATCCCTTAAAAGAACGATTTTCAAAAGAGTAAGGATTACTATATCTTACGGGATGGTAAACATAGGTTTCCAGTCCTGACAAGTTGGTTTGTACATCTTTTTCATTTACCCATGAACCTTTAGCGATAGAATGAGTAGCCTTTCCTATGGCAAAACCATATTTGATAATCTGTTCTTCCGGTTGAAGATTCTTAATGGCTATTTTATGTCCTTCGGGAATATCTTCTTTACAGATTACAGTGGATGTTCCGGCTTCTATCTGTGTTCCTCGGGGAAGGGCAGTAAGAGCAACGACCACATTATCGTTAGGATGTATTTGGATGTATGACTTACTCATGGTTGATATAACTTTGGACCGTTAGCAACATTCCATTATCCTGAATAGATTTCAAATAAGTTCTTAACAGGTTGGTCAAGTTTGGAATCTCGTTGAGATCTTCATGCCAGATAAAGGTGGCAGCTAAGACACGTTGTGCAATCTCATCGATACTCTCGGTTTTCCATAAGGACTGTACGAAGTCAAGAATATCGCTGTTGTCATTTGGTTGGATAGGAGTACCATCCTTACGCTTTCCACCTTGGTAATAAGTGATGATGGCAGCTAAACCAAGCACAAGTCCTTTTGGTAATGTCCCTTTCCTATGCAAGTATCGTTTGAGTCCCGGTAGATCTCGAGTTTTATATTTCGGGAAAGCATTGAGCATGATGGAAGTCACTTGATGGTCAACAAATGGATTGATAAACCGCTCCCATACACTTTTAGCGAATGATTCTAATTCATCTGCTGGTAGGTTGAGTGTGCTCATCAGTTCTTCAAACATTACCTTATGAATATATTGCCCGATAACCGGGTGCTGGCAGGCGTCACGAACAATATCGATGCCGGAAAGGAACGCGATAGGTGACAGGACGGTATGTGGACCGTTTAGCAACGTAACCTTTCGTTCGTGGTAAGGTTGTTCAGATGGGACAAACAGAACGTGCAGACCGGCTTTATCGGCAGGGAAATGTTCGGCCAATGTCTTTGGTGCTTCAATGACCCAAAGATGAAAGCATTCGGCCTCTACTAGCATGTTGTCGTCATATTGAACTCGATCTTTTAGAATATCAGCAGTCTTTTTGGGATAACCCGGAACGATTCGATCGACAAGGGTAGAGTATACGGGGCAGCATGTTTCGAACCATGTCTTAAAACCATCCTCTAATTGCCAGTGTTCAATATATTTCAGGATTGTTTCTTTCAGATGTTTTCCATTCTCGAAAATCAATTCACAAGGCATGATAAAACATCCTTTTGATAAATCACCTTTGAAATACAGATAACGATGATAGAGGAATTGTGTCAGCTTTCCAGGATAGGAAGAAGCCGGTCGATCGTTCAAGAGGCAGGAGGGGTCGAAAGCAATGCCTGCTTCTGTTGTGTTGGAGATAATAAAACGAATTTCTGGCTGTTCGGCCAACAAGAAATATTGTTCTGGATTTTGATAAGGATTGATGCCTCGGCTGACCGAATCAATCATTTCCATGGTATCGACAATGTTTCCCTGTTCAATACCTTGTAGGTGAACGTGGTATAGTCCATCCTGTTCATTTAATACAGGTACTCGACCTTCGGGGAGTGGTTGCACTATAACTACGTTACCGTTAAAATCGGTCTTTTGGTTCATCTTTTGTATGATCCAGTCGACAAAAGCCCGAAGGAAATTACCTTCGCCAAACTGTACAATTCTTTCCGGGCGAATTGTTTTATGAGCGGTAGATGCGTTTAAAGATTTCATTATTATCCTTTTTTATGAGTTGTCTCTAATTAAACTTTACTAAGATACGGAAAAACTTTCCAGGGTTATCAACCCATTGTTTCATTGCTTCAAAAGCGTCTTCTGGTTTGACAACCTGTGAGATGAATGGTTCAATAGAGTGTCTCTGCTGCTCCAAATAATGGATGACGGCACGGAAATCACTCGGGAGAGCGTTTCGTGATCCTCGAATATCCAATTCTTTTTGAACAAATAGTTTGGTGTGGAAGGAAACATCTGATTTGGAGTATCCAATGCAAACAACTCTGCCCGTGAAACCAACCTCGTCAACGGCCATGATGTAGGTTGACGGACTTCCAACAGCCTCTATAACCACATCAACTCCAAGGCCGTTGGTGATTTGTTCTACACGTTGATGAACATTCTCTGTGTGTGAATTGATAGTGTAGGTTGCCCCCATCTCTTTAGCCAATCCCAGTTTGTAATCGTCCAAATCCACGGCTATGACGGTTGCTCCACGCAGTGCTGAGCGTATCATTGCCCCCATGCCAACCATACCACAACCAATAACCATCACAATGTCATTATCGGTTACCTGTGCTCGGGAAACAGCATGAAAACCGACACTCATCGGTTCTATCAAAGCACAATCGCGGGGTGAGATACGACTGGCAGGAATAACTTTTTCCCATGGAATGGTGATGTATTCTTTCATTGCACCATTGCGTTGCACTCCTAAGGTTTCGTTATGTTCACAAGCATTTACTCGACCATTGCGGCAGGAGGCACATTTTCCACAGTTGGTGTAAGGATTAACCGTTACGGTCATTCCTGGTTGTAAGAATGAAGGAACTTTTGGACCAGTTTTCTCAATGATAGCACCTATTTCATGTCCTGGAATAACGGGCATTAAGGCCATTTGATTTTTTCCTAAGAACGTGTTCAGATCTGATCCACAAAATCCTACGTAGGTAATGCGCAAGAGAACTTCATGATCGAGTGGGGTCGGAGTGGGTAATGTTACCACATCGATTTTTCCTGGAGTAGTTATTTGAATTGCTTTCATATTTTTTATTCTGACATATTTTTGATATATGGTAAATCAATAGGATTCGATATGTTGTAAAACTGTATGGCGTTCTCCCCTAAGAAAAGTTGTTTTTCCTTTTCGGAAAGAACCTTTGATTTGATGATAAAGTCGTACGACATCTTGTAGGTAATGGCTGTAATGGTTCTCGGATAGTCAGAACCCCACATTAATTTATGTATTCCCACCAAGTCGGCTGCTTGCCTGATGGCATTGATAGCACTGGGAAACGGATAGAACTCACTATTGTATAGCCATGTAATTCCACCTGACTCAATCATTACATTCTCGTATCGTGCCAACTTAATCTGTTCTTCCCATCTCGGGATAGTAGGCATACCAAAATGCCCGATAGCAATGCGTAAGTTTGGACATTCTTGGATAACCTCACGCAACTCCTCTACTTGCAAATCGCCATCTGCCAGTGTGATGGATAGAAAAACATGGTTCTTTTCCATTAGTTTAAACATTTCCATCATCTCTGTTGAGTTCAGATATACACGTCGTTGGTCTAACAATAATCGATGTCCTGGAATGGCAATACCATGAAATCCTTTCTCGATAAGTTTTTTTGCTTCATTGAGAAATCCGTCTTTCAAAAAATCACACATGCCGCACACAACAAAACGATTAGGATAATCTGTTGCGACCTTTTCCAGATAGTCGTTTTGGATACCGTCAATCATTTCCTGAACAACGATAGCAGCGGAAACCTGAGCATAGTCCATATTGGACAGAAAAACTTCGGCAGAGTTGACACCATCAATCATGAAAGGTGGAAGCATCTGCACTTCTTCTCCTAAGAAAAGAGATCGACCATTTTGAGTGGTACGGATTTCCTTCCCATTCCAGATCGTATTTTGTTTTTGCCATAGATGGCTATGTGCATCAATGATTATCATATTGCTTCATGAATTTTTCCAACTGACTCTTTGTTGGTTCCCAATAATTTTTTGAACTTCTTTGACGAGTTGTTCATCCAAAGGCTCTTCAAT
>ODAI011247097.1_pt1 | contig 10522 bp, 9 predicted proteins | sample 1539321 | NCBI WGS metagenome assembly ODAI01 (sample SAMN02144231, study PRJEB22623) | gut metagenome | biome: sheep rumen | host: Ovis aries | place: New Zealand | reverse complement strand
TATCTTCGACATACGCGGACTCAAAACCCACATCTCCCCCGACGACATCTGGGAGAAGTACGTCCCGATGGGCTTTGAGCAGTTCAAGATCGAGGGCAGAACGGCAAGTCCGCTCAATGTCGCCGAGACCTATATGTACTATATGGCAAAGCCCGAGCGCCGCGACGAAGCACGTTTCTTCCTCCTCAAAGCCATGGAAAACACCGGTGCACTCAAATTCAGCTGATATATCCCTGTAAGTTCTGTACGGACACCGTGCAGAACTTACGGGGATTTTTTCTGAACTCCGATCTCGCAGCCGGGGTAGTAGTGTTTCAGTATATCCTGCCAGCTGCTGCCGTCATTCGCCATAGACTCGGCGCCGTACTGGCTCATACCGACTCCGTGACCGTAGCCGCGCGTAGTAAAGACCGCCTCGCCGTCCGGATAGCTGACCTCGAAGCAGGCGGACCGCAGGGCAAGAGCCGACCGGAGTTCGCTGCCGGTGACTTTTTTATCGCCTGCCTGAGCCTTTAGAACAGTTCCGGAGTCGGACGTTCCAAGCACCTGCACCCACTGGCTCATATCGTCACCGAGCACGATACCGGGAAAGGCAGTTTCGAGGGCATATTTCAGCGACTCCCTGCTGAAATGCTTCTGGTCGAGGTATTTTGGTGCGGAAACGTCCGCGCTGCTGTCAACCGGAACGAGGTAGTCCACAGCCGTTCCCCACGCATTTTCGGCACTCTCGGTCTTTCCGGAGGACATCGAATGGAAAGCCGCTATTGCCGGCTCGTCCTTATATGTGAGGATATACGGCAGCACCTCGTCAACTGCTGCACTCACCTTTGCGTAGTTTTCCTCAAACTTGTCCCCGTAGAATTTCTGTATCTGTTCGCGCGTGAAATAGCCCTGATACTTCGAGGTATCGTTTGAAAAATCCGCACCTTTCAGCTCTTCTGTCGGGGAAGAACGCTCGCGTTTCCGCTGACGCTCGGCGTATGTATGTGCGGCAACAGCCTGTGCCCTGAGGGCTTCCTCCGGAAAAGCTGCCGGCATTTCGGCGCAGACAGCTCCGATGACGTAATCGCGCACCGGCACACTCAATACCTCTCCCGTTGCCGCATCAAGGACCTTGTATGGCTCGTCTGCAAATTCTGACGGAACGGCAGCAGCTTCCGCAGTATGCTCAGAAGCGGCTTCCGATGCGGAAGCCGCTTCCGTAACTGCCGCCCCCTCCTGCGAGACCGCTGCGGCAGGACCTCCCCTGCCCGCGATATAGACCGGAACTGCCGGTGCTGCCGCTATGGAAGCTGCCATAAACAGAGCTGCTGCAAAGTAATTCTTCATATGCTTATCCTCCTGCAAACTTTTTTCTCCTCCGGCACTCGGCTTTTCGCCGTGCAAAGCTAAATAATATTTGACAATGTGCCGGAAATGGTGTATAATTAGTAGTGTATATTTTCAAAGGAGCGTGTTTTAGATGCCGTCATTTATCTCAGGTGCCAATATTACAGACTTATGCAGCAAACTTGCTGAAAATACCGCTATCGATCCTAAACTTTACGAAAAATACCATGTGAAGAGAGGACTCAGAAACAGCGACGGTACAGGTGTGGTCGCAGGGATCACGAATATATGCAACGTGCACGGATATATTATGAACGAGGGAGAGCTTGAGCCTATCCCCGGTCAGCTCATATACAGAGGCTATAATATCAACGACCTCGTCGGCAATGTCGAAGCCGAGGACCGCTACGGCTATGAGGAGACCTCTTTCCTCCTCCTGTTCGGTCACCTTCCCACAGAAAAGGAACTCAAGACATTCTGTACATATATGTCTCTCAAGAGAGACCTCCCCAACGGCTTCGTTGAGGATATGATACTGAAAGCGCCTTCAAAGAATATTATGAACAAGCTCGCGCGTTCAGTCCTCGCACTCTACTCCTACGATGACGAGTGCGAAAACAAGGAGCTCGAAAACGAGATGCGCACAGCTATCAGCCTCATCGCCAAGCTGCCTGTCATTATGGCGAACGCCTATCAGGTAAAGCGCAGGGTATTTGACAACGCAAGTATGATAATGCACCCCATAAACTATGAGGAAAATACCGCTCAGTGCATACTCTCGCTCCTCCGCCCCGACAGACAGTACACCAAGGACGAGGCACAGATGCTCGACCGTCTCCTTATGCTTCAGGCTGAGCACGGCGGCGGAAACAACTCATCCTTCACCTGCCGCGTACTCACTTCGTCAGGTACGGATCCCTATTCGACCTATTCCTCAGCTATATGCTCACTGAAGGGACCTCGCCACGGCGGTGCGAACCTTCAGGTAATAAATATGCTCGATAACTTCAAGGCTAACATCAAGCACTGGGACAACGAGGGCGAAGTCGCTGACTATATGCGCAAGACTCTCCGCAAGGAGACCAACGACGGCTCCGGTCTCATCTACGGTATGGGACACGCAGTCTACACTATCTCCGATCCCCGTGCGCTCATACTCAAGAAGAAAGCCTTCGAGCTTGCCAAGGGCAAGGAGATCGAGGCTGAATTCCGCCTCCTCGACACTATCGAGCGCCTTACCCCCGAGGTATTCCTCGAGGTCAAGGGCAGCACAAAGACTATGTGCGCAAACGTTGATATGTACTCCGGACTCGTTTACCGTATGCTCGGCATCCCCGACGAGCTCTTCACGCCGCTCTTCGCCGTTGCGCGTATGTCGGGCTGGGCAGCTCACCGTATGGAGGAGATACTCACAGGCGGAAGAATAATCCGTCCCGCATACAAGACGATAGCCAAGGAACAGGAATACATAAAGCTCGCCGACAGAAAGTAAGCTGAGCTTTACCGTACGATATGAACATTCTGAAAGCTCTTGCACTGCTCACCTCAGCCGTATCAATACCGGCATTTACCGGCTGTGCATTCGGTTCGAGCATCAACAACCTTATGGCTCCGCCGAAGCTGAGTGTCGAACAGGAACAGATATACAGCGCCCTCACAGACGCTACCGGCTCGTCGATCAGCCTTAAATACCCCAAATCAGGCAAGTATCTCTCCGCATTCATCGTCGAAGATATCGACAACGACGGCGGAAATGAGGCTATCGTTTTTTACGAGAAGACCGGCCTCACTATGGAAGAGGATACCCTGCGTATGAACGTGCTCGATCAGGACGACGGCAAATGGCGTTCTGTGAGCGACGACTCGATCAAGGGTGCCGAGATAGAAAAGGTTATGATCTCAAAGCTCGGCGCAAATGAAAAAGCCAAGGTAATAATCGGAAGCACCTTTATCAACCGCTCCGAGAAAAGCGTTACCATTTACAACTATAAAGCCGATGAGGGTATGATGGAGTCGGACCTTTCATCGTCCTATTCCTTCATAGACGTTACCGACCTCGACAGCGACGGTCAGAACGAGTTCCTGCTGCTTGCCGCATCTGCTACCGGCTCTGCGGCGACCGCTACTGTATTTATGCTCGACAAGAACGACAAGTATCAGCCCTACCGCTGCGACCTCAGCGGCAGCTTTACCGAGTTTGACAGCATCAAATACGGCAACATCGGCGGCGGACGTCAGGGACTCTATATAGATGCTGCCTCCGGTACAGGCTCGATACAGACAGACGTCCTCTACCTTAACGAGACCGGACTCAACAAGGTCTTTGTGACTCCGGACGAGTCGCTTGCTACCGTAAGACCTGCCGGCTGTTCATCATTTGATGTTGACGGCGACGGAGTCCTTGAGATACCGGTGCAGTATATCTCCCCCGGCTACACGGACGCTCCCGAGAGTGAGCAGATGAAGCTCACCTCGTGGCACTACATCAGCCGTGAGAACCGCCTTGAGAAGAAGTGTGACTCTTATTACAGCATCGGTGATGGCTACATCTTTGTTTTCCCCGAAAAATGGCGCGACCGCGTTACGGTCAAGCGCGATATCATAAACGGCGGCGAGATAGTCTTCTGCACCTACTCCGAAGGTCAGACCGGAAGAGAGCTCCTCCGCATCTACCGCGCAGACGACACCGCTTCACGCGAGGACAGACTCCTCAGCGGCTATATGCTCCTCAGAACAAGGGGCGATACCGCGTATCTTGCATATATCCCGCCATATTCAGAGCTCTATGACGACAACCTCTCCGCAGCTGCGGGCGATGTTGCAATGGGCTTCACATTCACGGAATAATTCAGCTTTCCGGCAAAGGAGTGATATAAATGAAAAGAATACTCATCTGCGAGGACGAGGACACTATCCGCGAATTCGTCGTGATAAACCTCAAGCGTGCCGGCTACGATGTAGTTGACGTTGACTGCGGCGAGGCTGCACTCAGGACATTCGACGCTGAGCACGGCAATTTCGACATCGTCCTCCTCGACATAATGATGCCCGGCATCGACGGCTTTCAGGTCTGCAAGAAGATCCGCGAGAAGAGCTCGACTATCGGCATCATAATGCTCACTGCAAGGACTCAGGAAATGGACAAGGTCAGCGGACTTATGATAGGCGCCGACGACTACATCACCAAGCCCTTCTCGCCTTCAGAGCTCACGGCGCGTGTTGACGCCATTTACAGAAGAGTTTGTATGAGCTTTATCAAGAACGAGAAGCAGTCCGTGATAGAGTCGGGACCTTTCGTCCTCAACCTCAAGAGCCGTACCGTCACCAAGGACGGCGCTCCCATAGAGCTCACACAGGTAGAGTATCAGATACTCGAGTTCTTTATGAACAACAAGAACACCGCTCTCGACCGCGCAAGCATACTCAACCACATCTGGGGCGAGAGCTACTACGGCGACGACAAGATAGTTGACGTAAATATCAGAAGAATACGAATGAAAATAGAGGAAGAGCCGTCCAATCCCAAGTATATCATCACGATATGGGGCTACGGCTACAAATGGAATGACACACCGTAATGGCTAAGAAAAGTATCACTAAGCGCTGGGCTGTAAACAACCTCGGCGTTATCGTGCTGGCTCTGCTGGTGATAGAAATGGCTATCATCTACGCGCTTCAGAGCTATTACTACAATTCCGCGAAGCAGTACCTCTTCTCAAAGCTGAACGCCGTTACGAGCGTTCTGAGCATACACTCGCAGGACAGCGCAGCGAATTTCTCCGCGGAGATGCGCAATATGCTCGAGACCTTCAACGAAAAGGACAAGATCGAGCTTATGGCGATAAACTCCAAGGGCAGAGTCGTTCTCACGTCATCGGGCTTCTCACCTGACGCAGACGCGCCTATGCCCGACTACGAGGAAGCTATGGCGAACGGAGAGGGTTCATACATCGGCAAGCTCGGAAGCGGCGAAAAGGTCCTCGCGGTATCCGTCCCGATAACCTCGATCAACGGCGAATATACCTCCGTCCGTATGGTCACCTCCCTCACCGACATCGACAACACTATCAAGACCTATATCATCGTCATCACGATAGTCTGCCTCGTGATCCTGCTCATCATCATCACGACCGGACTCTTCTTTGCCGGCTCTATCGTCAAGCCGATAAGGCAGATAAGCGGTATCGCAAGCAAATTCGCTATGGGCGATTTCTCCGTCCGTATCGACAACAACAGCAACGACGAGATAGGCGACCTGTGTACCGCCATAAACCATATGGCAGACGAGCTTTCGACCGCGGAAGCTATGAAAAACGAGTTCATATCGTCAGTATCACACGAGCTGCGAACGCCGCTGACAGCTATCAAGGGCTGGGCGGAAACGCTTATGGTGGACGGCGGCGAGAACCCCGACACTATGAAGAAGGGCGTCGGCGTTATCGTGAACGAGACGGAGCGTCTCTCACAGATGGTAGAGGAGCTGCTCGATTTCTCGCGTATGCAGAACGGTCACTTCACTCTCCGCAGCGAGGCTATGGACATTCTTGCAGAGCTCGGCGACGCCGTGCTGATATACAGCGACAAGGCTAAGCGTGAGCAGATAGAGATAATCTACGATGAACCCGAAATGCTCCCGTTCGTATTCGGCGACAAGAACCGCATACGGCAGGTTTTCATAAATATCATCGACAACGCAGTCAAGTATTCCTCGGCAGGAGATACCGTAACGGTCAAAGCCTCTGAGGACGGCGGCTCGGTCATAATAGCCGTGAGCGATACCGGCTGCGGCATCAAGAAATCCGACCTCTCAAAGGTCAAGACCAAATTCTACAAGGCAAATCACACCCGCCGCGGCTCCGGAATCGGACTCGCAGTTGCAGACGAGATAATCAGTATGCACGGCGGAACTATGGATATAACAAGTGCCGGTGAGGGCAAGGGTACGACAGTTACCATAAAGCTGCCGGCTATACAGACCTGACATCTTGTCAGTATGATATGCTGTTATAGGGGATAACGGCTCACCAGCCGTAAAAAGGAGAAAATATGAGCAATAACAAAAGTCAGAGCAATGAGAAATTCCGCTCTAAGATAGGCGGTCAGGCACTCATTGAGGGTATAATGATGCTTGGTCCGAACACGGGAGCTATGGCTTGCAGACTTCCCGACGGCACGATAGACCTCGAAACGTGGGCAGAACGCAACGGCAAGAACGCTCCATGGTACAAAAAGGTACCGCTCGTCCGCGGCTGCACCAGCTTCATCACATCGCTCACAAAGGGCTACAAGTATATGATGAAGTCCGCTGAAAAGCAGCTCACCGAAGAGGAAAAGGACGAGGAGGAAAACACCCCCGCCATTTTCAACGCTATGATGTATATAGGTATGATCGTCGGCATAGTTATGGCAGTAGGACTGTTCATTTTCCTGCCGAAGTGGCTGATCGGCTTCGTACCTGCGATAAAAAAGAAGCGCATACTCCGCTCGATAGCAGAGGGACTTGTCAAAATCGCTATATTCGTAGCCTATATGGCTATCGTAAGCCTTATGAAGGACATACGCCGGCAGTATATGTATCACGGCGCCGAGCACAAGACCATTGCCTGCCACGAAGCTGAGCTTCCCCTCACGGTCGAGAATGTCCGCAGACAGACACGTTTCCACAAGCGCTGCGGAACGAGCTTCATCTTCATCGTTCTGATAGTGGGAATATTCACGATGTGCTTCGTACCGTTCACGGTAACGTGGCAGAGAATAGCCGCAAGCCTTGTAATGCTGCCGCTGGTAGTGGGCATATCGTATGAGTGCATAAGACTTGCCGGCAATCACGACAACCTGTTCACAAGGATACTCTCAGCGCCCGGTCTGGCTATGCAGCGCATTACCACACGCGAACCTGACGACAGTATGATAGAGATAGCCATTGCCGCTCTCACCCCCTGTATACCGCAGGATAAGGAGGAGGACAAGTGGTAAGCCGGCGCGAGCTCTACGATGAGTGTACGACTCTGCTGAGCTCTGCCGGAAAGGAGTCGCCGGAATTCGACACGCTCTGCATATTTCAGGATATGCTCGGCGACAAAACGCCTATGTTCCAGCCGCTAAGGGACGTTCCGGACGAACAGGCTGAGCGTATCAGAAAGCTCACGGCTGAACGCGCCAAGGGCTATCCGCTCCAGTATCTCCTCGGAAAGTGGGAGTTTTACGGGCTGGACTTCTATGTAGGCGAGGGCGTGCTGATACCCCGTCCCGACACAGAAACTCTCGTGGATCAGGTGCTCGACATCTGCCGCGAAAACGCTCTCACGAGCCCCGTCATCATCGACCTTTGCAGCGGCAGCGGCTGTATAGCCATAACGCTCCAGAAGCACCTTCCTTCAGCGGAGGTTCACGCGGTCGAGATCTCGGACAAGGCGCTCGGTTACCTCAGAAAGAACAAGGAACTGAACAGCTCCTGCATACATATACACGAAGGGGACGTCCTGAAAAGCAGCACCGCGGAGGCTCTTCCGCAGGCTGATATAATCGTCTCCAATCCCCCGTACCTGACCGCTCAGGATATGCGCGAACTCGAAAAGGAAGTCACCTGCGAGCCGGCTCTTGCTCTCTTCGGAGGCAGCGACGGTCTCGGCTTCTACCGCGCTATCACAGCGGTATGGCGGAAGCACATCAGAAAAGGCGGCTTCATCGCCTTTGAATTCGGTATGGGACAGCACGGCGACGTGGAGAATATCCTCCTCAACGGAGGCTTCGACGACGTTGTCTTCAGAAAGGACGGCGCAGGTATCATCAGGACCGCCGCCGCTCAGAAAACAGCATCTATGACTCAGAGACATATCGACAGATCAGCCGTAAAAACGGGCTGAATGACTTATACTAATTGGAGGTCAAGACAATGGCAAAAAAGGAACTTGCTAAAAAACCGGCAGTTAAAAAGCTCGACGACGGCGACGACAAGAAGTCCGCACTCTCGGGCGCTATCAAGCTGATAGAAAAGAAGTACGGCGAAGGCTCAATAATGCGTCTCGGCGAGACAAAGAAGCTCAACGTAGCAGCTATCCCGACCGGTTCGATGACGCTGGATATGGCGCTCGGAATAGGAGGCGTACCGAGAGGACGTATCGTAGAGATCTACGGACCTGAAAGCTCCGGTAAGACCACAGTTGCGCTCTCTATCATCGCTCAGGCTCAGAAGCAGGGCGGCGAGGTAGCTTTCATCGACGTTGAACACGCTCTCGATCCTGTATATGCTCAGGCTCTCGGCGTAAACATCAACGATCTTCTCGTTTCACAGCCCGACAGCGGTGAACAGGCTCTCGAAATAGCAGAAGCCCTTATACGTTCAGGCGCTATCGACGTTATCGTTCTCGACTCTATCGCAGCTATGACTACCCGTGCCGAGATAGACGGCGAAATGGGTGATCTCCACGTCGGTCAGCTCGCAAGACTTATGTCTCAGGCTATGAGAAAGCTCACAGCAGCTATCTCAAAGTCAAACTGCGTCGCTATCTTCATCAATCAGATCCGTGAGAAGATCGGCGTAATGTACGGAAACCCCGAAACTACCCCCGGCGGAAGAGCGCTCAAGTTCTATGCTTCGGTGCGTATCGAAGTAAGAAAGGGTGAGACTATCAAGTCGGGAAATCAGATAATAGGTGCGTCCACACGCTGCAAGGTCGTAAAGAACAAGGTCGCTCCGCCTTTCAAGGAGTGCCAGTTCGACCTTATGTACGGTACCGGAATTTCGCGTACCGGCGAAGTTCTTGACCTTGCCGTCGACCTCGACATCATCAAGAAGGGCGGCTCGTGGTTCAGCTACAAGGACCAGAAGCTCGGTCAGGGACGCGACAACGTCAAGGAGATACTCAAATCCGATGAGGCTCTGATGAAAGAGATTGAGGAGCAGATCCTCGCCCGCAGGGACGAGCTTGAGGAAAAGCAGGCTCCGGCAAAGGCAAAGAAAGCTGCCGCTCCTGCCGAGGCAGAGGCTCCGGCTGGCTCTGAGGATCCCGACGATATCCTCGCTGACATCGAAGAGGATTTTGAGGAATTCACTCCTGCCGAATAATGAAGATACTCTCCGTAAAACCGCAGAAGCCGCCGCTGTACAGAGTCGCCTTTGACAACGGTAAAGCCGTTCTGCTCGATGCTTCAATAGTCTGGGACTTTGACCTCAGGGAGGACACTGAGCTCAGCGAGGCGCGGTTCAGGGAAATAATACGCGCGGCAGTCTCGCTGAAGGTCTACAGCTACGCGGTGAAAAGGCTATTTTACCGGGACTACTCCGCAGCGGAGATGCTCGATAAGCTCGCGGAGGAATTCCGCAGCAAGGAGATATGCCGGCAGGTGGTCGAAAGACTCACTGCCGAGGGCAGCATAAACGACGAACGCTATGCTGACAGACTCGCATACAAATACATCGCAGTGAAGAGATACGGCAGGCAGCGCGTCCTGAGAGAGCTCCGCAGCCGCGGCATCAGCAGGTTCACAGCCGAGGACGCCGTAAGCCGCTATGAGGAGAAATTTCCCGAAAACCTCAGTCATCTCCTCGGGACAAAATACTCCCGTATCCTCACTGACAAAAAGGATATGAAAGCCGTAAACAGAGTAAAAAGCTCACTTGCACGGTACGGCTACGGCTTTGCCGAGATAAACCGTGCTGTCAACGAATACTTCATAACAAAAGATCAACTGGAGGAACACTAATGCCTATCAAGGTCGGAATGGTATCGCTCGGATGCTCAAAAAATCTCGTGGACTCTGAGCGTATGCTGTATAAACTGAAATCCCACGGCTATAAGCTGGTTACAGAACCCGGTCTGGCTGACATCGCGGTGGTAAACACCTGCGGCTTCATAAAGTCAGCCAAGGAGGAAGCCATAGAAACTATCCTCGAGCTCGCCAAGCTCAAAGCTGAGGGAACTCTGAAAAAGATCGTAATAACAGGCTGTCTCACAGAAAGATACAAGGAGGAAGCAGCAGAGCTCTTCCCCGAAGCCGATGCAGTCATCGGCATAGGCAACAACAAGGACATTATCGACGTTCTCGACCACGTTCTTGCCGGTGAGAGATATATAAACTTCGCTCCCAAGCTCGAAGCAGAGCTCGACGGCGAGCGTATCATCTCAACTCTGCCGTTCTTCTCATACCTCAAGGTCGCAGAGGGCTGCTCGAACTGCTGCACCTACTGTGC
>ODAI011018043.1_pt1 | contig 10522 bp, 9 predicted proteins | sample 1539321 | NCBI WGS metagenome assembly ODAI01 (sample SAMN02144231, study PRJEB22623) | gut metagenome | biome: sheep rumen | host: Ovis aries | place: New Zealand | reverse complement strand
GAGTTTCGCCGTGTCGCCTCGCGCATCCATCAATCTGGCTCAGGCCGCCCATGCCTACGCCTTCATCAAGCGTCGCGGCTACGTAGTGCCCGAGGACGTGCGTGCCGTGGCTCACGACGTGCTGCGCCACCGCATCGGACTGACCTACGAGGCCGAGGCGTCGAACATCACGAGCGAGGAGATTGTATCGAAGATTATCAATAAGGTGGAAGTGCCCTAAGAAAATGAGAAATGAGAAATTCCTCATTTCTCATTTAACCCAAAGTTATGGAGACATCTGAGATCATAAAGAAGGTACGGAAGATTGAGATCAAGGCACGCGGCCTGAGCTCGAACGTCTTCGCTGGCCAGTACCACTCGGCCTTCAAGGGCAGGGGTATGGCCTTCTCGGAGGTGCGCGAGTACCTGTATGGCGACGATGTGCGCGACATCGACTGGAACGTCACGGCACGCTTCCACCGGCCGTACGTCAAGGTGTTTGAGGAAGAGCGCGAACTGACTGTCATGCTGATGATCGACGTCAGCGGCTCGCTGGACTTCGGCACCCGGCGGCAGATGAAGCGCGAGATGGTGACCGAGATAGCCGCCACGATAGCCTTCTCGGCCATCCAGAACAACGACAAGATCGGCGTTGTGTTCTTTTCAGACCGTATCGAGAAGTACATCCCACCCAAGAAGGGCCGTAAACACATACTGTACATCATACGCGAGATGCTGGACTTCCATCCCGAGAGCCGCCGCACGGACATACGACAGGCCCTGGAGTTCCTGACCAGCGTGTCGAAGCGGCGCTGTACGGCCTTCGTGCTGAGCGACTTCTACGACCGTCAGGACTTCCTGCAGCCGCTGCAGATAGCCAGTAGGAAGCACGACGTGGTGGCGCTGCAGGTGTACGACGTGTTGCAGCGAGAACTGCCCGACGTGGGACTGATGCGCGTGCAGGACGCCGAGACGGGCCACGAACAGTATATCGACACTGGCAGCCGCCAGCTGCGGCAGGCCCACCGGTTATACTGGCAGAACCGCCAGCGCCAGCTTCAGGAGACCATGACGCGCAGCAGTGTCGACATGGTGAGCATAGCCACTAACGAGGACTACGTCAAGTCGCTGCTCATGCTGTTTAAGCGAAGAAGCTGAGTTAATGCTTAATTCTTAATTCTTAATGCTTAATGCTTAAAGTTTTAATTGATGATTGAATGAAGATAGAACGCATATATAATAAGGTTTCGCGGGAGGTGAGCTGTGTCGTTCGCCTTTTCCTGTTTGCCCTATTGCCCTTAACCGCCGCCGCACAGGCAAGCCTGAAGGCCACGATAGAGCCTATCGAGATGATGATCGGCGAACAAGCCACGCTGACGCTGACTGTCGAGGCTGCCGAGGGAGCCAGCGTGCAGTGGCCTACATGGCAGCCGCGACAGATGCTGGTGCCGGGAGTGGAGGTGCTGGCCACGCAGAGCAGTAAGCCGAGCGCCACGACGTCGGTGCTGACCGTGACGCTGACCTCGTTCGACGGCAATCTCTATCCGCTGCCCCCGCTCAAGGTGAAGGTCAACGGTAAGGAACTGAAGAGCAACGAGCTGGCGCTGAAGGTCGTCGAGATGGAGGTGGACACCACCCAGATGAACAAGTTCTACGGGCCGAAGGACGTACAGCAGAACCCCTTCCAGTGGAGCGACTGGTCGACGGCCTTCTGGCTCAGTGTGCTGATGCTGTTGCTGATAGCCGTCACCTACTACTTGTACACCAGGTTGCGTGCAGGTAAGCCCATCATAGCCCACATCAAGATAGTGAAGCGACTGCTGCCCCACCAGAAGGCCATGAAGGAGATAGAGCAGATCAAGGCCGACCGCATGGCCATAGCCGAGAACCAGAAGGAATACTACACCAAGCTGACCGACACGCTGCGTCGCTATATCGAAGAACGCTATGGATTCTCAGCCATGGAGATGACCAGTACGGAAATCATTGAGCGGCTGATGGCCAACGCCGACGAGCAGCGACTCGACGAACTGCGCCAGCTGTTCACCACGGCTGACCTGGTGAAGTTTGCAAAATTCTCGGCACTGACCAACGAAAACGACGCCAACCTCGTGTCGGCCATCGACTTCATCAACCAGACGAAGCTCGAGGGACAGCCTACCGAGGAGGTCGTCAAGCCCCAACTGTCGGAGGAAGACCAGCGCTCGAAGAAGCAGCGCACGTGGCTCCGCATCCTGATTGGTGTGCTGTCGGTCATGGTGGTTGTCCTGTTTGTCTACGTGCTCTACCAGCTCTGGCTACTGGTAGGGTAGATTAATTTCAATTTTCAATATTCAATATTCAATTTTCTAAAGAATGGAGTTTGCCAATAAAGAATATCTGTTGCTGCTACTGCTCATCATACCATATCTGATATGGTTTCTGATGTACAGGAAGAAGAGCGAGCCGACCATGCGCATCAGCGACACGCAAGCCTATCGCTATACCAGGCGCTCATGGAAGGTGACGCTCATGCCCCTGCAGTTGCTGCTCCGACTGGCAGTCTTCGTGCTGCTTGTGCTGGTGCTGGCCCGGCCTCAGACACAGAACTCGTGGAAAGACAAGACGGTAGAGGGCATCGACATCATGCTGGCCATGGACGTCTCGACGTCGATGCTGGCCGAAGACCTGAAGCCGAACCGTATGGAGGCTGCCAAGCGCGTGGCTTCCGACTTCATCATAGGACGCCCGAACGACAACATCGGACTGAGCATTTTTGCCGGCGAAGCTTTCACGCAGTGCCCCATGACCACCGACCACAGTTCACTGCTCACGCTGCTGGAGGACGTACGTACCGACATCGCCCAGCGAGGGCTTATCGCTGACGGTACGGCCATCGGTATGGGACTGGCCAACGCTGTAAGCCGACTGAAGGACTCGAAGGCCAAGAGCAAGGTGGTTATCCTGCTGACTGACGGTTCAAACAACAGCGGCGACCTGTCGCCTATGACGGCTGCCGAGATAGCAAAGAGCTTCGGCATACGCGTCTACACCATCGGCGTTGGCACCAACAAGACGGCACCGTACCCCATGATGGTTGCCGGCAGTGTGCAGTATGTGAACATTCCCGTAGAGATTGACACCAAGACCCTGTCGGACATAGCTGCAGCCACCGAGGGCGACTTCTACCGGGCCACAAACAACCGTGAGTTGCAGCAGATATACAAGGAGATAGACAAGCTGGAGAAATCGAAGCTGAATGTTAAGAAGTTCAGCAAGCGCTACGAGGCATACCAGCCCCTTGCGCTGGCCGCCGTCTTGCTGCTGCTGTTGGAGATACTGTTGAGAATCACCGTGTTCCGCAAGCTGCCGTAGAATAGGAGGCAATAAATAGAAAATCGAAAATAGTAAAATCGTAAATAATAACAGTCGTGTTTAGATTTGAAGACCCTGTATATTTGTATCTGTTGGCAGTCATACCCGTACTGGCCATCATACGCTGGCTGATGGTACACAACCAAAAGAAACGGCTGGCACGCTTCGGCGATGCTGATTTGGTACGAGAACTGATGCCCGACGTGTCGCGTTTCCGCCCTGCTGTCAAGTTCTGGCTGCTGCAGGCTGCTCTGGCATTACTAATCGTCATGCTGGCACGTCCGCAGTTCGGCACAAAAATCAGTTACGAGAAACGTACCGGCATAGAAACCATCATAGCCATGGACATCAGTAACTCGATGCTTGCCGAAGACGTGGCACCAAGTCGTCTGGACCGTTCAAAGATGATGGTTGAAAACCTTGTAGACAACTTCACAAACGACAAGATAGGACTTATCGTCTTTGCCGGCGACGCCTTCATCCAGCTGCCCATCACGAGCGACTACGTGTCGGCCAAGATGTTCCTGTCGAGCATCGACCCTTCGATGATTTCCGTCCAAGGCACCGATGTCGCCAGAGCCATCAAGATGGCTGTCAACAGCTTCACGCAGCAAGAGGGCGTAGGCAAGGCAATCATTGTCATCACCGACGGTGAAGACCACGAAGGGGGAGCACTGGAGGCTGCCAAGGAGGCCAAGGAGAGAGGCATGCGCGTCTATGTGCTCGGCGTAGGGTCACCGACTGGTGCCCCCATTCCGACCGGCAACGGCGACTACCTGAAGGACGCCTCCGGAGAAACGGTGATGACGGGACTGAACGAACAGATGTGCCGCGAGATAGCAATGGCTGGCGGCGGTGCCTATATCCACGTAGAGAACAACAGCCGTGCTCAGGAACAGCTGGACGCAGAACTCGACAAACTGGCCAAGAAGGAGATAGCCAGCACCATCTTCAGCGACTATGACGAGCAGTTCCAGGCTGTCGGCATCATTGCGCTGCTGCTGCTGATCATCGAGGTGTGCATCAACAGCGTGAAGAACCCACTGCTCAAGCGTATCTCGCTGTTCAGGCGTGCTGCTAAGTGAGCATCGAATAGTGTAATTTAGATGAACACAAGAATGATTGCCAAACTCGAATCATGAGCAATGAAATGAGTAATAAAAAAATGAAATACGGAGTAATGGAATTGACGATACATGAAGGAATCGTGCGGTGGAGAAAAGAATGGGTAGTGAGGCTGCTGTTAGCATTTCTCATTTCCAACTGTTCTTTCCTCATTTGCGCAGCCCAGAGTGACCGACAACTGATACGTCAGGGCAACAAGCTCTTCAAAAAGGGCAACGTGGTTGATGCTGAGGTGGCTTACCGTAAGGCACAAGAGAAGAACGCCCGCAATCCACAGGCTAACTATAATCTCGGCAACGCACTGCTGCAACAGCGCAAGGACTCGGCAGCCATCAGCCATCTGGAGACTGCTGCAAAGCTGGAGACGAACCCCATACGTCGGGCTCAGGCTTTCCATAACATGGGCGTTATCTGCCAGCAGCGACAGATGTTCGGCGAGGCTATCGAGGCTTACAAGGAAGCACTGCGCAACAATCCTGCCGACGATGCTACCCGCTATAACCTGGAACTTTGCAAGCGTCAGCAGAAGCAACAACAGCAGAACCAGCAAAACCAGCAACAAAACCAGCAGCAACAGCAGAAAGACAAGGACAAACAGGAACAGCAGCAGAAACAGGACGAGCAGCAAAACAAAGAGCAGCAGCAGAAACAACAGCAACAGCAGCAGGAGAAGCAGCACATGAGCCGCGAGAATGCTGAACAGATGCTCAATGCTGCCATGCAGGAAGAGAAGGCTACTCAGGATCGTATGAAGAAAGCCCAGCAACAGCAGGGACGGCGCAAGCTGCAGAAGAACTGGTAAGTGAAGGAATAAGGGAATAGTGAAAAGTGAGAAATTTGCTACCGCACTTATAGAACAAGGGGGAGCAATGTGACACGAAATAAAGAATAATGGCATGACAGAAAAGATAAGAATACACAGACTGAGACAGCATTGGACTTTGAGACTGCTGACGGCAATGCTCATTGCCCATTGCTCGTTGCTCGTTGCCTCGGCACAGACGATGACAGGACGTGCACCGTCGCAGGTTGCCGTAGGCGAACAGTTCCGGCTGACCTATACGGTAAACACCAGTGAAGTGAAGGGGTTCCGTGCCGGACAGATACCTGAAGGGCTGGAGGTGCTGATGGGGCCAAGCTCGTCGACGCAGTCGAGTTGGCAGATGACAAACGGTCACGTCACCAGTTCGTCTTCGGTCACCTACACCTATATTGTCGTGGCCCAGAAACAGGGGTCGTTTACCATTCCTCCTGCAACGGCGCAGGTGGATGGTAAGACCGTACGTTCCAACGAGTTGCACATTAAGGCTGAAGGACAGGCACAACAAGGCGGCCGCAGCCAGCGTAGCCAGCAGACGGGGTCTGGTACTGAACTGCGGCAGGCTGGTTCGGCCATCAGTGGTTCTGACTTGTTTATCAAGGTCAGTGCCTCGAAACATCATGTCCGTGAACAGGAACCGATATTGCTGACCTACAAAGTCTACACGCTGGTGAGCCTTGTACAGCTGAACGGCAATATGGCCGACCTGAAGAGCTTCTATACCCGTGAGGTACCATTGCCACAAGAGAAGAGCTTCAGCGTGGAACAGTTTAACGGTCGTACCTATCGCACTGTTACATGGCAACAGTACGTCATGTTCCCGCAGGCTACCGGCAAATTGGAGATACCGTCGATTACGTACGAAGGACTGGTTCGACAGGTCAACCGGGCCGTTGACCCCTTCGAAGCATTCTTTAACGGAGGCTCAAGCTATGTGGATGTCAAGAAGCAAATCAAGGCACCAGGCATCACTATCCAAGTCGACCCGTTGCCTGCTCGTCCGAAGAACTTCTCGGGCGGCGTAGGTTCGTTCAGTATCAGTGCCCAGCTCGAGAAGAACGAAGTGAAGGCCAACGACCCCATCAAGCTGCGAGTCATCGTCAGTGGCGTGGGCAACATGAAGCTGCTGAAACAGCCTGAGGTGAAATTCCCTAAGGATTTCGACAGCTATGACGCCAAAGTAACCGACAAAACCAAACTGACCACACGTGGACTGGAAGGCAGTATCGTTTACGATTTCCTGGCTGTACCTCGCCATCAAGGCGACTACGAGATTCCGCCTATAGAGTACGTCTACTTCGACACCCAGTCGGGAGCCTACAAGACTGTTACGAGCGAGGGTTTCACCCTGCACGTAGCCAAGGGAAGCGGACAGAATACCGTGGCGTCGTTCAACGGACAGGAGGACATCAAGATGCTCAACAGCGACATCCACTACATCAAGACGGGCAACACCGACCAGCGTGCCGTGGGCGACTACTTCTTTGCCTCTAATTCCTACTGGACGATGCTGGCAGCCCTGTTTGCCGCCTTCGTGTCGCTGTTTGTCATCTTCCGCCGCCGTGCTATCGACAATGCCAACGTCGTGAAGAAGCGTGCTGACAAGGCAAACAAGGTGGCCACCAAGCGTCTGCGCAAGGCTGCGTCGCTGATGAAGGACGCTCAGGAGAATGCTTTCTACGACGAGACGCTGCGTGCCCTGTGGGGATACGTTGGCGACAAGCTGAACATTCCTGTAGAGCAGTTGTCGCGCGAGAACATCAGCCAGCAGTTAGTGTCCCGTGGTGTCGATGAGTCTACTGTTCAACTCTTCATGGGTGCTCTCGACGAGTGTGAGTTTGCACGCTATGCTCCCGGCGATGCTTCAGGCAATATGAGCAAGGTCTACGATGCTGCCATGAAGGCGATATTGACTATCGAGAAAGTGAAAGTTCACAAGTCATAGTCGGGTTGACTCTAGACACCAATCATAATGTTAAAAATTCAAATTTCAAATTGACAATGAGAGACAATATATATAATAAGGTGGCGTTGACGGTAAATGCACTGTTGCTTTTTTACCTGTTTACCTGTTCACCTTTACACGCAGCCGCGCAGGGTGAGGGCGCTGCGAAGACCGAGAGGGCAACGAAGGCCGAAGCCGACAGTGCGTATGCCAAAGAGCACTACCAGCAGGCTGCCCGTCTGTACGAGCAGGTGCTGAAGCAGGGCGTCAGCGCCGAGCTGTACTACAACTTAGGCAATGCGTACTATCGTATGGACAATATCACGATGGCAGTGCTTAACTACGAGCGTGCCTTGCTGCTGTCGCCTGGCGACGCTGACATCCGCTTCAACCTGCAGATGGCACGTGCCAAGACGATAGACAAGATAACCCCCGAGTCGGAGATGTTTTTCGTTACGTGGTATCGTTCGCTGGTCAACCTCATGGGTGTCGACAGTTGGGCACGTACGGCGCTCGTCTCTCTGGTGGCTGCTATCCTGCTCACCCTGATCTATTTGTTTGCCGGTCGTATCTGGCTGCGCAAGGTGGGCTTCTTTGGCGGAATGGCTTTCGTGGTTGTCTTTCTGCTCAGCAACCTGTTTGCCTGGCAGCAGCGCCGTGTGCTCATCGAGCGTACAGGGGCTATCGTCATTCGCTCTGCCGTCCCTGTCAAGAGCACACCGACTAAGCATGGTACCGACCTCTTCATCCTACATGAGGGCACCAAGGTAACCATTACCGACAATTCGATGAAAGACTGGAAGGAGGTTCGTGTGGCTGACGGCAAGCAAGGGTGGCTCGAAGTCTCGCAAATCGAGATCATTTAATAATGCTTAATGGGTTGCGGTGAATGGAGACGCTTATAGAACTTGACAAGCACTTGCTGTTGCTGCTGAACGGTAGTGACTCGCTGTTTCTCGACACGCTGATTACCGTGCTGACCAACGCCAAGACGTGGATACCGCTCTATCTGTCGCTTTTCTATGTCGTGATGAAGTCAAACAGCTCCGTAGCCCGTATCCTCATGGTGGTTGCTGCTGCCGGTCTCTGCGTGCTGCTGGCCGGTACTGTCGACGACACCATCGTCAAGCCCCTCGTGGCTCGTTGGCGTCCAGCCCGTGACCCAGAGATAGGCCTGCTGGTCGACACTGTCAACGGCTATCGTGGCGGGCGCTATGGTTTCTTTTCTGCCCACGCTTCCAACACGTTCTCCATTGCCGTGTTCTTCTCGCTGCTTATGCGCCAGCGGCTGTTCACCGTGGCTATGGTGTCGTGGTCGCTTGTTAACTGCTGGACGCGTCTCTATCTGGGAGTTCACTATCCTGGCGACATTGCTGTCGGGCTGCTTTGGGGAGCCACGGTGGGCTATGGGGTCTATCGTCTTTACTGCCACTACAACACGCCTGCCACCTACACGAAAGAATACTGCGACATACCTATAGCCTTTCTCTCGTTGACGCTGGTCTACGCCATGGTTCGTGCCATGTTTTTCCCTGTCTGACTTCTGTTGTTTGGCAAACTTCGTCTATCTGTTTGCTGCTTTTGTCCACGTCATTTTGATATGTGGGATGCCGTCGAGTATGAAGCTGTCAGACGACTGACTGAACCCCACGCCTTCATAGAACCCCTTGGCATATTCCTGCGCTTCAATATCAATCTGCTTTGCACCGAAGTGCTCAACGGCTGCACGGATGGCATGAAGCATGATCTGTTTGCCGTAGCCCTTGCCTCGTTCTGTAGTAATGACCCGTCCAATGGAGATTTCCTGCATGTGAGTTCCTGCAGGACATACGCGAGCCAGTGCTACGATGCTGTCGTTCATGGTTAACCACAGGTGGATGGCCTGCTGGTCGTCGCCGTCCAAATCCTGATAGACGCAGTTCTGTTCGACCACAAACACCTCGCTTCGTACTCTCAGGAGTTCGTAGAGTTCGTCTACGGTCAGTTCCTGGTACGTCTTTTTATGTAGTATAGGTCCATTTTTGGCAGTTTCTCTTGTCGTCATGTCTGCTCTGTATTTCACAAGTTGTGTTAAAGGAAAACTGACAGCACTTATTGGGTACTGTCAGTTTCTTTTGCGATACTATTTGAATGTTCAGATTGCTCTGTTCACGCTTACAGGATGGTCTTGACGGCCTCCAGCATGCCCTTGTCCTGAATGAGGTCGAGGGACTGCTTAACCATCTGGTTGAGACCCTTCACCTTGTTGAGGTCCTCCTTCCAGATGAACTCTGCAGCGAGCACGCCGTCGGTCACCTTCTGGGTGTCGCCGGTAGCCCACAGCTCCTTGAGCAGGTCCATGATCTTCTGGTCGTCGTTCGGTACGATTTCCACACCGTCGGCACGCTTGCCACCCTTGTAGTAGGTGATGATGGCAGCCAGTCCGAAGACGAGGCCCTTAGGCAACTCGCCCTTGCGCTCCAGGTAGGTCTTCACGCCGGGCAGGTCGCGAGCCTGGAACTTGGGGAAGGAGTTGAGCATGATGCTCGTCACTTGATGGTCGACGAACGGGTTGTCGAAGCGCTCCAGCACGTCGCCGGCAAACTTCTCCAGCTCGTCCATGGGCAGGTCGAGGGTCTGCATCAGCTCTTCAAACTGAACCTTGTGGATGTACTTGCCAATTACCTCGTGCTGGCAGGCGTCGCGGACGATGTTCACGCCGCTGAGGAAAGCTACAGGCGACAGCACGGTGTGCGGGCCGTTGAGCAGCGTCACCTTACGCTTGTGGTAAGGCTCCTCGGAGGGAACGAACAGCACGTGCAGTCCGGCCTTGTCGGCGGGGAACTCCCTGGCTACCTCCTTCGGGGCTTCAATGACCCACAGGTGGAAGTTCTCGGCCTGGACAACGAGGTTGTCGCGATAGCCCACCTTCTCCTGAATTTCGGCAATCTCCTTGCGGGGGAAGCCCGGCACGATACGGTCGACCAGCGTAGCGTAAACGCCGCAGCACTCGTCGAACCACTCCTTGAAGTCAGCAGGCAGCTGCCACAGCTCGATGTATTTGTTGATGCAGTCCTTCAGCACGTGGCCGTTGAGGAAGATTAGCTCGCAGGGGAAGATGATAAGTCCCTTGGTGGGGTCGCCCTGGAAGGTCTGCCAGCGGCGATACAGCAGCTGAACCAGTTTGCCGGGATAGCTGCTGGCGGGCTTGTCCTCCAGCTTGCAGGCGGGATCGAAGGCAATACCGGCCTCGGTGGTGTTCGAGATGACGAAGCGAATCTCGGGCTGGTCAGCCAGTGCCATGAAGGCGTCATTCTGAG
>ODAI014597225.1_pt1 | contig 10523 bp, 11 predicted proteins | sample 1539321 | NCBI WGS metagenome assembly ODAI01 (sample SAMN02144231, study PRJEB22623) | gut metagenome | biome: sheep rumen | host: Ovis aries | place: New Zealand | reverse complement strand
GATTTCCTCATCGTTCCTTCCCAGACGATATCGCAGGTGAATGGTGATGAACAGTAAGATACTTGAGATCAAAAATCTGAAGAAGAGCTTCGGCGATCATACAGTCATTCAGGACATCAACTTCTCGATTGAAAAGGGTGAGATCGTTTCGATCATCGGCGCTTCCGGTTCCGGAAAATCGACGTTCCTTCGCTGCATCAACCTTTTGGGAGCTCCTGATTCAGGCCAGATCCTTTTTCACGGCAAGAATATTCAGGATGCCGATTTTGACCTGTCGAAATACCGTTCCAAGGTGACGATGGTCTTCCAATCCTTTAATCTATTCAAGAATCTGAATGTCTTGGAAAACTGCAAGGTCCCTCAGGAAGTGGTCTTAGGCAAAAGCGCCCAAGAAGCGGAAAAGACGGCATTGGAATATCTTGGCAAGGTCGGCATGGACAAATACATCAACGCCAGACCAAGACAGATCTCCGGCGGCCAGCAGCAGCGTGTGGCAATCGCCAGAGCCTTATGCATGACACCGGAAGTTCTTCTCTTTGATGAACCGACGTCAGCACTGGATCCCGAGACCATCGGCGATGTCCTGGATGTCATTCAGAAACTGGCAAAAGACGGCATGACGATGATCATCGTCACTCATGAAATGGCTTTTGCCAAAGAAGTTTCCAACCGCATCGTCTTCATGAACAAAGGCGTCATCTGGGAAGAGGGTACGCCGGATAAGATCTTCAATCACCCTGAGCGCAAAGAAACTGCTGATTTCCTGGCTCGTTACAGAAAGAATTAAATTATGGATATCTCAAAAGTATTTCCGGTTGACAGTCATGTCGATATCAAAGCAATCATGTTCGACTCACGCAAAGCCTGCGCTGATTCGATCTTTTTTGCGATGAAAGGCAAGATCAATGACGGACATAAGTTCATTGAAAAGGCCATCGAAAACGGAGCGATAGCGATTGTTTATACCGATGATATTGTAAAAACACACGACGATGTCCTGTATCTGAAAGTGGAAGATGCGATCAATGCCTATGTATCCTTCTGCAACGCTTTCTATGATTATCCGACCGAAAAGATGAACACGATCGGCATCACCGGTACAAACGGCAAGACGACGATCGCTTGGATCATCCGTTCGATCATCGCTCATTTCGTCAAGTGCGGCTACATCGGCACGATGGGCTATTACTATGGCGAAGAAATCAAGGATTCCGGCTTGAATCTGACAACGCCGAAGTCCGATGAGCTCTTCCGTATCGGCAAAGAGATGGTCGACTACGGCTGCAAGGCTTTGGTTATGGAAGCTTCTTCCGAAGGTCTGGCAACCCATCGTCTGGACCAGGTCCATTTCTCGACAGCGGTTTTCAATAACCTGTCCGGGGAACACTTTGATGTTCATGGCACAATGGAGAACTACTTCAATGCCAAATGCATCCTCTTTGATATGCTGGGTGAAACAGGCAAGGCCATCATCAACATCGACGATGAGTATGGCAAACGTCTGTTTGGTATGACAAAGGCCATTAAGATCAGCTACGCCATCGACGAAGAAGCAGACTATCAGGCAAAGAACCTTGAACTGTATAACGATCATTCCGTCTTTGATCTGATCCATAAAGGCAAGACCTATCACATCAGCACCAACATGCTGGCAAGATTCAACATCTACAACCTTTTGGCAGTCATTGCTGTTCTCAATGAGAACGGCTATGCGATCGATTCGATCCTGCCGTATCTGGAGAATGTCGAACTGACTCCCGGCAGATGCCAGATGGTCAAATGCGGACAGGACTTCAACGTAGTCGTTGACTATGCCTTTACGCCAAATTCCTTTGACAAGGTCTTCTCCTTTGGTGAATCGATCACTAAGAAGGGTTCCAAGATCATTGCGGTCTTTGGAGCGGCAGGGGACCGTGATCATATGCGCAGACCCGGCACAGCGGCGGTTGCCGATGCCAGGGCGGATGAGGTCATCCTTTCCTACGATGATCCATCCAGCGAAGACATGATGGAGATCCTGATTGATCTGTCTTCCTACTTCAAGCGTCTTAAGCCTAGGATTATCCTGGATCGTGAAGAGGCGATACGGGAAGCGGTCATGATGGCCAATGAGGGCGATACGATCCTGCTTCTTGGCAAAGGAAACGATGAATTCTTCCTTTGCAAGAATGGAAGAGTACCGTACATTTCCGATGAGGCGGCAGCAAAAAAAGCAATCGCCGAAAAAATGAAATTAATCGAAAAGAAGGCTTAAAAAAGCCTTTCTTTTTATATTCCGATATGATAGAATAATTGAGCATTTATGCATACACACACTATGAATTCATCACTCCGTGCTTGAAAAAGTTAGTGATGTCCGAAATAGTGGAGGGGTAACGGAAAGAGAGGAAAATTTAAATGCAATTAGTTTCAATGAGAAAACTTCTGGAAAACGGTGTTCATTTCGGACATCAGACCAGAAGATGGGATCCGAAGTGCAAACCGTTCATCTATACGGCCAAGAACAGCATCTACATCATCGATCTCAACAAGACGCAGGAAGCTCTCCAGGTCGCTTATGACAAGATGAAGAGCATCGCGGAAGAAGGCGGCAAGGTCTTATTCGTCGGTACGAAGAAGCAGGCACAGCAGATCATCCTGGATGAAGCTACCAGATCCGGAAGCTTCTACATCAACCAGAGATGGTTAGGCGGCACGCTCACCAACTTCCGTACGATTCAGAAGAGAATCAAACGCTTAATCGAAATCGAACAGATGGAAGCTGACGGCACGATCTCTGTTTATCCGAAGAAGGAACAGGTCCTGATTCACAAGGAAGCTGTCCGTCTCGAAAACTTCTTGGGCGGTATCAAGGAAATGAAGAAACTTCCTGATGCAATCGTCGTCGTTGATCCGAAGGAAGACCACAATGCGGTTTCCGAAGCTAAGAAGCTCGGTATCCCGGTATTCGGTCTTGCTGACACAAACTGTGACCCGGCAACCGTTGATTACGCTGTTCCGGCAAACGATGATGCGATCAAGTCGATCAAGCTCATGATGTCCTTACTGGCTGATGCCATCGTCGAATCCAAGGGCGGTATCCTCCAGGATGCTTACCAGGAAGGCGATATCGAAAACGATATCACGATGGAAGATGTCATCATCAACGTTGAAAAACACGCTGAAGAACAGGAAAAGAGAAGAAGAGCCAGAAACGAAGAAAGAAACAACCGTTTCAATAACAGAGGTCCGAGAAGATATAACTCCGAAAAGAGATATATCAACAAGAAGGATGAAAACACTGCAGCTGAAGCTCCGGCTGCCGAAGTAAAAGCTGAAGTTAAGGAAGAAACTGTTGAAGAAACAAAGGAGGCTGCTGAATAATGGCTATTACTGCTGCTCAGGTTAAAGAATTAAGAGATAAGACCGGTGCCGGTATGCTCGACTGCAAGAACGCTCTTGCAGCATCGGACGGTGATATCGAAAAGGCTATTGACTGGTTAAGAGAAAAAGGTATTGCCAAATCCATCAAGAAGGCTTCCAGAATCGCAGCGGAAGGTCTTGCCAAGATCGTCATCGACGGCAACAAGGCCTGCATGGTTGAAGTCAACTCCGAAACCGACTTCGTTGCAAAGAACGAACAGTTCCTTAAGCTTCTGGCTGATGCCGCAAACGTTATCTTAGCTGCTGAACCGGCTGATAACGAAGCTGCTTTGGCTCTTCCGGTTAACGGCGGTACTTTGAATGATGAATTCATCAATGCTACTGCTACGATCGGTGAAAAGATCGTCTTAAGAAGATTTGCTATCGTCAAGAAGAATGATGACGAAATCTTCGGTGATTACTCTCACATGGGTGGTTCCAAGACTGCGCTTGTCGTCTTAAAGGGCGGCGATGCTGAACTGGCTCACTTCATGGCTATGCAGGTTGCTTCTATGGCTCCTACTTATGTAAGTGCTGCGGATATGCCTGCTGATGTCGTTGACCACGAGAGAAAAGTTCAGACCGAAATCGTCAAGAACGATGAAAAATTTGCCGGCAAACCGGAAAAGGTCATCGAAGGTGCGATCGAAGGTAAAGTCTCCAAGGCATTAAAGGAAATGTGCCTGGTTGACCAGGAATACTTCATGGATACTGCCAAGAAGGTTTCTGCAGTCTTAAAGGAAAACAATGCTGAAGTCCTGCGTTTCGTAAGATACACTGTCGGCGAAGGTATTGAAAAGAGAGAAGAAAACTTTGCGGAAGAAGTCGCAAAGCAGATGAACGCTTAATTGATCTTCTCAGATTAACGGCCGGATGCTCATCCGGTCGTTTTTTATTTTCCCTTTTCTGCTAAAATAGTTTCAGAGGTGATAAAACTATGTACAAAAGAGTTTTACTGAAACTTTCCGGCGAAGCACTTGCAGCGCCTGATTTCCCGTTTTCGACCGAGGTTTTGGAATCGATCGGCAAACAGGTTAAACAGATCAATGAGATGGGTGTCGGTGTCGGCATCGTAGTCGGCGGCGGCAATATCTGTCGTGGCAGGATCTTTGAAGATCTCGGCTTTGACAGAGTAAAAGCTGATTATGCCGGCATGCTGGCGACCGTCATCAATGCGGTCATGTTTTCTGCAGAGCTGAACCGTTTAGGCGTTAAATCCGTTGCGATGTCTGCGGTTACAGCACAAAATGTCATGGATTTTGATGCCGATGAGGCAAACCGTCTGATCGAAGAAGGCAATGTCGTTGTCTTCGGCGGCGGCTATGGAAAACCGTATTATTCAACCGATACCGGTTCTGCTCAAAGAGCCAAGGATATTCACGCTGATGTCATCCTGATGGCAAAGTCAGGTGTCGACGGCGTCTATGATTCCGATCCGGATTTCAATCCTAATGCAAAGAAATTTGATGAGCTGACTTTTAATGATATACTTAAACTAGGTCTTAAAGTCATCGATCTGCAGGCGGCAGAACTATGTCAGGAATCCGGGATCGAGGCTTTTGTTTTTAATATGGCTGATGAAGACAATATCGTCAAAGCAGTAAAAGGCGAAGCTGTCGGAACAGTCATCAAATGCTAAAGGAGAATAGTATGGATAATCTTTTTTTAGAGATCGCCGAAGAAAAAATGGATGGGGCGATCAAAGCGTTTGAAACAGCTCTTGTTAAAGTCAGGACAGGCAGAGCCAACCCGACGATGTTAGACGGCATCAGAGTCGATTATTATGGTTCGCCGACACCTTTAAACCAGATCGCTTCTATCTCGATCCAGGAAGGCAAGACGTTGGTCATTAAGCCTTTCGACCGCAATTCCGTCAAGGATGCGGAAAGAGCGATCAATACTTCTGATCTTGGTCTGCCGGTGCAGAACAACGGTGATGTTTTAAGAATCACGGTTCCGGCTCTTACCGAAGAAACCAGAAAAGGCTTCTGCAAGGATGTCGATAAGATGGCCGAAGAAGCCAAAGTTCAGGTCAGAAATGCCAGAAGAGAAGTCAATGACGAAATCAAGAAAGACAAGACAATTCCGGAAGACCTCTCCAAATCCTATTTAGAGGATATTCAGAAGGCAACAGACAAGGCGATTGTCAAGATCGAAGAGATCGCCAAAGCAAAACAAAAAGAGATAATGACGATTTAATGAATACTTTGAATCACCTGGCGATCATCATGGACGGCAATGGCCGCTGGGCTAAACAGAATAAACTTCCCAGGACTGCCGGACACTACAAGGGTGTCGAAGTTCTCAGGAATATCACGATCTACGCTAACCGGTTAGGTATCAAATGCCTGACCGTTTATGCGTTCTCCACCGAAAACTGGAAGCGTTCAGCGGATGAAGTCAACTACATCATGTCGCTGCCGAAGATCTTTTTTGCCTCATACATCAAGGAACTGATGGAAAACAATGTCCGCGTCATGATCATCGGCGATCGTGAAAGGATACCGGCCGAGACAATGCGGGTCATCGACGATGCGATCAATACGACCAGAAACAACACCGGCCTGATTTTAAACTTCGCTTTCAATTACGGTGCCAGAGATGAGATCGTGCGGGCTGCCAAGGCATACGCAAAAGACTACAAAGACGGCAAGGTCAGCGATCTTGATGAAGAAGGCTTTGCCTCCTATCTTTATACAAAAGATCTGCCGGAAGTGGACCTTTTGATCCGGACAGGCTCAGAGATGCGTCTTTCCAATTTCCTTTTGTATCAGCTGGCATATTCCGAATTTGTCGTCATTGATACCTTATGGCCGGATTTCAACAATGAAGTCTTGGACAGCTGCATCAAAGAATACCAGAGCCGTAAGCGTAATTTCGGAGGTCGAGATGAAACAAAGAGTAATTAGCGGCGTTTTCATCGCTTTAATCACGGTTGTTGCCGCATATTTCGGCGGAATCATTCTGGACGCCGTCTTATGTTTTATCGGCATCTACGGTTCCTATGAATTTATCAAGATCCGCAAGGATACTTTTAACGTCCTTCTTTATGCCATCATGGTATTGACCGTGATGGGGATCTTCGTCCTTCATAAGTACGCAGTGGCCTTGTGTCTTTTAGAGATTCTGATTCTGATGAGCGTTGCTGTTTTTGATGAAAAGGAAACCTTTGAAGATGCCTGTGCTGTTCTTCTGATGTCGATGATGATCGGCTACGCGATCTATTTCATGCGCGATTTCCAGCATACCAACAAGTTCATGTTCGGCTATGTCCTGATCATCTCGTATCTGACCGATGTTTTTGCCTATTTTGTCGGCGTGAAGTTTGGCAAACATAAACTCAATCCGCGTGTTTCACCCAAAAAGACGATCGAGGGTTCACTCGGCGGCTGGTTCTTTGGCTGCATCACGTCTTTTATCTGGGCGGCACTTTTCCATTTCTTTGATATGCCGATGTATTTCTTTGTGATTTCTTCTCTGTTTCTGCCGGTGGTTTCCGAGATCGGCGATCTTGCCTTCTCTTTAATTAAGAGGCACTATGGCGTCAAGGATTTCTCCAACCTGATCCCGGGACACGGCGGCATCCTGGATAGACTTGATTCACATATCTTTTGTATAATACTATTCGGAGTTTTGTTGTTGATATTTGCATGAAAAGACTTATATTATTAGGCGCTTCCGGTTCAATCGGAACGCAGACGATTGATGTCATCAAGGAACACAGCGACGAGCTTGAACTGGTCGGTGTTTCAGTGGGGCGCAATGTTGATTATCTGGTAAAGCTTCTGAATGAATTCCAGATTAAATACGCATATACCATTGAAGAGAATAAAGATTTGACGGCGATGTTTCCCGGCACGCGGTTTTTTTATGGAAGCGAAGGACTGCAGGCAATGGCCAAGCTTCCGGATTACGATATGCTGGTCAACGCTCTGGTCGGCTTTGTCGGCTTTAAGCCGACATTGAGTGCCATCAAAAACCATAAGGATATCGCTTTAGCCAATAAAGAAACCTTGGTTGCCGGCGGCAGGATCATCAATGAACTTCTGGAAGAATACAAAGTCAACCTCTATCCGATCGATTCGGAACATGTCGCCATATGGCAATGCATGCAAGGCCATGAAAAAGAGGATATTCACCGTCTGATCATCACGGCTTCCGGCGGTGCCTTCCGCGACCTCAACCGGGAACAGCTGGCGGAAGTCAAACTCTCCCAGGCTCTCAATCATCCGGTCTGGAACATGGGTGCCAAGATCACCATTGATTCTTCGACGATGATGAATAAGGGCTTTGAAGTTATTGAGGCTCATTACCTCTTTGGCCTTCCATACGACAAAATTGATGTTGTCCTTCATAAAGAGGCGACAGTTCATTCGATGGTTGAATACAACGATGGTTCGATCATTGCCCAGATGGGCGTTCCCGATATGCGTTTAATGATCAAGTATGCGCTCCTTTATCCAAAACACAAGGGCGATAAGATCAGCGGCTATCTGGATTTTGATACCGTCTCAACGCTCAATTTCCGCAAGATGGATTACACCCGTTATCCTTTGGTACGTTTGGCAAAACAGGTCGGTTCCTTTGAAGGAAACTTCGGCGCGGTGCTGATCGGCGCCAATGACGAAGCGGTCTCCTTATTCTTGAAGGAGAGGATCCGTTTCATCGATATCGAGTCTTATATCTTTAAAACCCTCAAGGCGGCACACTTCATCAAAGAGCCCAATGCGGACCAGATCATCGAATCGCACCGCTGGGCAAAAGAATATGTCGATCAGCTCTGGGCAAACTCCTGAAATAGGAGTTTTTTTCTTGTAGTGCTATAATTTTAAAGATGACAGTTGCTAGAAATCTTATACTTTACATATTCATGCTGGGAGTAATCATCAGCCTTCACGAACTCGGACACCTCTTGGCGGCCAAGTTTTTCAATGTTTATTGCAAGGAATATTCCTTTGGCTTCGGACCGAAGCTTTTCTCTTATAAAGGAAAGGAGACGGAATACTGTCTGCGTCTGATCCCGATGGGCGGCTTTGTCGCAATGGCGGGAGATACGGACAACGATCTGGAGACCAAAGTTGATATTGAAAATCTGCCGCCGGAAAGAACTTTGACCGGCATCGCCAAGTGGAAGAGGGTCATCATAATGATGGCCGGCATCATGATGAATATTCTTCTGGCCATCTTTATCTATTCGATGATCATTCTGCGCGGCGGCCAGTATGCCACCAGCACTAAACCGGTCATCGTCACCGTACAGGAAGCTTCCCCGGCTTTAAGAGCCGGCTTGAAAGAAGGGGACATCGTAAACAAGGTTGAATTTGAAAACGGCCTGTCCTATGCCCCGGATACTTATCTTGAACTGATCAATTTCCTGGATGTCTATGACGGCAAAGGGCCTTGGATCATGACAGTGGAACGAAATGGCGAATCTATCCGTCTGGATGTGACGCCGGAGTTCAATGAAGAACAGCAACGCTACATGATCGGCATCGGCTTCTCCAACCAGGCGGTGGAAGTGGTCAAGGTCAATCTGCTCAATTGCTGGAAATATGGCTTTGAATACGCCATGTTTATCCTGAAGCTGACCTTCTCGTCCTTCCTGTCGCTGTTCAAGGGAAAGAACCTGGATTCTTTGTCCGGACCGATCGGCATCTACTCGACGGTTTCACAGACGGCTTCCCTGGGAATGGATTATTATATCCAGCTGATTGCCATGGTTTCGATCAATGTCGGCATCGTCAATGCTTTGCCGCTTCCGATCTTTGACGGCGGCAGGGTGGTCTTGCTGCTGATCGAAATGATCATCGGCCATCCGTTAAGCGAAAAAGCGCAGAATGCTGTCATGTCGGCTTCCCTGGGATTACTGTTATTACTGTTTATGTTTGTCATGTACAATGACATTTCCAAGCTGATAGGAGGATAAAAATGAAAATACTGGTAACCGGCGGTACGGGGTATATCGGATCTCATACCTGCGTTGAACTGATCGCTTCCGGCCATGAAGTAGTGATACTTGATAATCTTTACAATTCTTCGATCGATGTTCTCGATAAGATCGAGACCATCTCCGGTGTTCGCCCTGTATTCTACAAGGTCGACATTCTGGATAAGGAAGGAATGGAAAAAGTCTTCAAGGAGAATACTTTTGATGCTGTCATTCATTTTGCCGGATATAAAGCAGTAGGGGAATCGGTAGCGATTCCGCTAACCTATTACGAAAACAATATCGCCGGCTCGATCAATCTTTATCAGCTGATGAAAAAATACAACGTAAAGAATCTGGTCTTTTCTTCCAGTGCTACCGTTTATGGCGATGACTTTGAAGTTCCGTTCAAGGAAGAATACGGTTTAGGAACAACAACCAATCCATACGGCACAACCAAGAAGATGAACGAGATGATCATTACTGATATGGATAAGGCCGATCCGGAGAATTCTTCTGTCCTGCTTCGTTATTTCAATCCGATCGGTGCACACGAATCCGGTTTGATTGGTGAAGTGCCAAACGGCATACCGAACAATCTGGTTCCGTATATTGCTCAGGTCGTTGCCGGACAAAGGGATTATCTGCGTGTCTGGGGCAATGATTACGATACCGTTGACGGCACGGGCGTCAGAGACTATATCCATGTCGTCGATTTGGCCAGAGCCCATGTGAAAGCGATTGAATATGCCGCTTCTCATAAAGGCACGGAAGTCATCAACATCGGTACGGGCAAAGGCTATTCTGTTTTGCAGGTCTTACATGCCTATGAGAAGGCTTGCGGCCACTCCATTCCTTACAAGATTATGGAAAGAAGGCCGGGGGATATCGCCACCTGCTATGCCGATACGAAAAAGGCTGAAAAGCTTCTTGGCTTCAAGGCCCAGTACGATATCGACCGCATGTGCGAGGATTCCTATCGCTTTACCCGTAACCTTGAAATATAACGATAAAATTATAGATAAATAAATATATAAATTAAACAATAAAAATGCTGTGAATATGTTGATAGATTTATTGACAAATTTATAGCATTTTTCTATAATCAAAGTATGATGAACAAATCTTCTTTTGGTACGATGCTGAACTCATTGGTACCGATCTCACATCTCAATCAGGGCAAGGCTGCCAAGAT
>ODAI010268078.1_pt1 | contig 10523 bp, 12 predicted proteins | sample 1539321 | NCBI WGS metagenome assembly ODAI01 (sample SAMN02144231, study PRJEB22623) | gut metagenome | biome: sheep rumen | host: Ovis aries | place: New Zealand | reverse complement strand
GTACATAGCCTTTGCCACGTCTTCCGTAATACTCTCCACATCCAGCTGCTGATTAGTCGCTCTACATTGTATTCTGGGATATCATTTCAAAGACATCACATAGATCTGACAGGGATTTGCCTCATCCCAAAGGAGCGGTAAAACTTCAAACTCCTTGAATCCACAGCTTATGTAAAATAAATTTGTCCTGTCATAATCCTCATACACGCCCATCTTTACAGTCTTGACCTGCATGAACTCATATCCCTGCAATCTGGCCGTTTCTTTCGCCCTTTCTACCAGTTGCCGGCCAACACCACTTCTGTGATGTTCTTTCATAACTCCCATGACAGCCAGTTCAACAGTAGCCTTTCCCGTTTCTTTTAAACAGAGGAATCCGACAGCCTCATCTTCTTCTTTCGCGGAAAAAAACGTCCAATCAGCGCTGCCTGAAATGTATTCTTCTCTGCTCTCTTCTATTCCAAACCAGTCTGTGAGAGCTTCCAGCAATTTTCTTGAGATAGTCCGTTTTTCTTTTGGATCCTTAATCTCTACTATCATTCTTTAAATCCTTTTCATTGTTTCTGCGTTTCATCCGGATCAGTTACATAACCTGTATGCATTACTTCTTTACGCTTTTACATTGAATGGATCGAGCAGATACTTCTTCTGGATTAACTTCTGATCTAATGCTTTATCAAGTATCTCTTTATGATCAAATATCCGTAAAAGAACCAGATATAGAAATACCACAATACCAGTGTAATTGCCGGATATTCAATGGCAGCAAACTTCATAATTACAGCAATGATGATTATGAACAACGAAAAAAGATGTATCCATATGGTCTTTTCTTTTCTGTCAGCGAATAAATGAAGTATAGTCGCCGACATAAATGAGTAATCCATACAAATCACAAGAATTCCCACAAAATCATACCATTTCAATGTCATCCCTTCATAAAACACACCTGCAATAGCCAATGTAGTCGCTGCAAATACAAATATATCCACCATTCCCATTATCTTACGTACCTTGTCCATGGTTTTCTTTCCCCCATGTCAATTATATCAGAGATCCTACAAAAAGCCGACTTCCAAGCCACCATTAAGGAAACCATCTACTCTTGCTCCGGTATTAATATGCCTGAGTATAAACTGAAACGCAGTCAATTGTTCATAGATTGGTCCGCCAAACTCTTTCCTATCTATAAACTCATCTCTGACATGACACCTAAAGACTATAAAACCGTTGATAAAGCCTTTAATTACAGCATTTCAACCAATTTCAACCAAGAATTATGCAAAGAAAAAACCTCGTAATCCGCTTGATTACGAGGTTTTTTGATCTACTGCTTCATGTGCATGCATTATTAACTTGTCACAATCAGATTACTTCAGTACAAGCATGTTCTCAACATTTTCCCTGTACTTATCGTACTCTTTAGGATTAATCTTAAGGAGCTTCATAACATCATCTATTTACTCTCTCATCAATCAGCTCATCCGCTCTGTACGTGATGATAAGATTATAAGCCATACTTCTCCCTCACAGATGACAGCGCTTTTCTTGCATCCTTTGTTTTCCCTTCCTTAATCTGCTGCTCGGACAGTTCAATATCGTTATACATACTCCACTTTTTCTGCATGGACTCAAAAAGTTCTATGCTCATCATCACCATATCCCCATAACCATTTTTGGTAATAAAGATTGGTTCCTCAGCTTTATGGCACATTTCGGAAATATGCGAAGTATCCTTTAAATCTTTTATAGGCATTATTTGTGGCATATGGTATACCTCCTTGTGGGATAATAATACCATAATTATCCCATTTGCCAATGTGGCGTACCATTTGACCATCATTTATAATACCTCTTCGAAATGGCAAAGTATGCCATAGGATGACAATCCTTGCTCCCGCCTGAGTCTTAGTCTCTCTGATGTTATAAGTATGCTCCTTTATTTCTCTGCTTTTTCCACCTGAGAGATCGCACTCTTTTTCATGGGGATACGGCAGTGCTCGTCGCTGCCGAATTCAACGATCACGTCATCCTCTGTAATATCGATGAGTACACCATAGAAACCGTTGGTAGTCACAACCACATCACCGACTTCCATATCCGCAAGCATGGCTTCAACTCTCTTCTTTTCTTTCTTCTGAGGTTTGATCATCAGGAAATAAAAGATTCCGAGTATCAGCACGATGGAGATGATGTATGAAAAAACCAGACCTCCCACCTGTCCGTTCGCTGCGGCATCTGCTGTCAGTAAGATAAAAGCGTTCATATTTATTCTTCCCTTCTATTATTTATTGTAGACATTTAAGGCTGTCCCGACCCATCATTCAGATATTTTAGCAGAAAGCATATGAGCACGCAAAAATATCCGTTACGGCAGTTCGTGGTCTCTTCCTTCCGCTATATACAGGTATATATAATCACAGAGTTTTCCGTCATCATCATCTGAATCATTCGATAGTCTGTAAAGCCGATGGAGAAACCCACCGTAAAGCTGTAGATGTCGATTATATGAAAAGGCATTACGATCGCAGACAGAAAAAAACCTCGTAAACATTGAATTTACGAGGTTTCTGTGAGAGCAGGTGATGGGAATCGGACCCACATATCCAGCTTGGAAGGCTGGTGTTCTACCACTGAACTACACCTGCATTTGCCATGCTTTTGCAACAGCAAGGTACATATTACACAATATAAAACATGTTGTCAAGCAAATTTTATCAAATTTTTGACAGCTTTTTATCAGATCTGTGGCAGCATCCATGCACGCATGGCCGCCGGTTATTTCCCTTACGAGAAAGTTCGGGAAGACTATCTGTCTATACCCGTCCTTGCGCTGATCCCGTCTTCAAGAGGATGGGCGACCGAGACAAGCTCTGTGCAGTAATCTGCTGCTTCCATCATCCACTCGGCAGGATGTCTTCCGGTCATTATGATCTCGGCATCGTAGGGCTTTCTGAGAACCGCATCCCACAATATATCCTCATCGATTATTTCGTGCCGGACTGCTGCACAGGCTTCATCCAGGATTAAAAGTTTTTTCTTTCCGTCTCCCTCGCACGTCTTAAGAGTCGTTACGATGGATCTGAGGATTTCCGTCTGCTGTGCAAAAGCTTCTTTTTTCTGCTCCGGGGACATTTTCTTCGGGAATACGGGTTCTTTAAATCCGTAATAAACCTCCGCACCGTGCCTGCCCAGAAATGCTGTTTCGAGGCTTCCTTCTGCCTTACACATTTGAAATATCAAAACTCTGTATCCGTCCTGAATTGCCCTGAGTGCAGTTCCCATGGCGATACTTGTTTTACCCCGGCCGGGACCATAATATAGGTGCGTAAGTCCGGAATCCTTTCTGCAGGATATCCGTTTCAGTATCCTCCACTTCATGTCCGCGCCTTCGCCCGTAACCTCTATTTCGTAACCGTCACCGTTTGCAATCCCGTACTCCATATACTCGTTTTTGCGGCGACTGTCATATCTTCCAAGTGCAGCCATGATTGTTCCGCCGTGTACAACAGCGGTTACGGTTTCTGATGACCTTTCCTCTGCCAGGACCTTTTCAAACCCTCTGCAGATCCTGTCTGCAAAGTCGTCCTTATCCTCTCCGCCGGGAACTCTGCCGCTCCCTCCTCTTTCAAGCCAGCTTACATACTCAGGGTCATCTTTCAGCTCTTCATGGGTTTTTCCTTCCAAGATTCCCAGGCATATTTCGTTAAGTTCAGGGATCTGAATGATCTCAGCGCCGGGAAAAATGATCTCCGCAGTCTGCACCGTTCTTTTAAGTCCGGAAACATATATTTTTTCAGGTATATTTTTCTCTGCTCTTAAGATGCTTTTGCCATGTTCGGAAAGGGGAATATCCGTGCATCCCTGAAAACGTCTTTCTTTATTGTATTCAGTTTCAGAGTGTCTTATGAGTCTCAGTATCATTATTCTTTTCCGTCTATGATGTCATATATTTTTGCGATGTCCAGATTGTCCCTGATGGTTTTTTCAAGGATATCAAACTGCTTTTCCCTGTATGCTTCCATTGAGAGGGTATCCTCAGATGCATCAAGTCCAAAGCGTCTGCAAAGATCCCCGATATAATCCAGACGAAATTCATCAGAATCAAAGATCCCGTGAAGATAAGTACCTATGCAGAAGCTCTTCCCATTATCGCATACGCAGCCGTCAGGACCGTTTTCATCTTCAAAGAAAGGAGATGCTCCTTCACTAAAACCTGTCATTCCCATATGGATCTCGTAGCCTGCGGCATTTGCACCGGAACCTGTTTTTACTTTTCCGGATCTTTTTGTTAAAACCTTTTCAGAACCAAATACTGTGCTTACGGGCAAAAGACCCGCTCCTTCCATTATGCTTCCGTCAGCTGATGTGATCTTTTCTCCAAGAAGCTGGTAACCTCCGCAGATCCCAAATACTGCCGTGCCGCCGGATGCACATGTTTTCAAAGCATCCATCATGCCGGTTTCCTTCATCCATTTTGCGGCATGTTCTGTATTTTTTGTTCCGGGAAGTATGATCAGGTGAGCGTTAGATAATTCCTTCGGATCATCCGTGTATTTAAGAGTGATCCTTTCATCTTCCTCAAGGGGCAACAGATCAGTATAGTTTGATATATATGGAAGCTTTATGACAAAGACCTTTAAGGGACCGTTTCCGTGCAGCCGGTCGAATTCGGAGGTTTCACTGTCTTCTTCATCCAGCCTTATATCCATATAGGGGATGACTCCCAAAACCGGCACGCCTGTCAGTTCCTCTATCTTTGTGATTCCGCTTTCAAAAGCTTTTTTGTCACCACGGAATTTATTGATGATAATACCCTTTACTCTTTTTTTCTCATCATCCTCCAGCAGCATGTATGTACCGTAAATCTGGGCAAAGACTCCGCCGGGATTGATGTCTGCAACAAGAAGTACCGGTGCATCCACCATTTTGGCAAATCCCATGTTAACTATATCATCATCTTTCAGATTCATCTCTACGGGACTGCCGGCCCCTTCTATGACGATTATGTCGTTATCCGCAGATAGTCTTTCATATGAATCAAGTATTTCAGGGATCAGTTTTTTCTTGTACTGCGTATACTCGCTCCAGTTCATGTTGCCAACCGGTTTTCCCAAAACAATTATCTGGGAGGTTGAATTGCTGTCAGGCTTAAGAAGAACGGGGTTCATTTCCTTAACAGGCTCGCATCCTGCAGCAAATGCCTGCTGCGCCTGTGCTCTTCCGATCTCGCATCCTTCGTCGGTAACATAGGAATTAAGGGCCATATTCTGGGATTTAAAAGGAGCGCATTTTATTCCGTCATGAAAAAAGACTCTGAGGAGTCCTGCTGTGATCATGCTTTTTCCGGCACCTGACATGGTGCCCTGTATCATCAGATTTTTTGACATAAAATTTCCTTTAACGCTGAAAGAAGTTCATCGTTTTCCAAGCGATCACGTATTCCGATACGGAAAGACCCCTCGCCGCCAAGCCCTTTATAATCTCTGCAATCCCGGATCAGGATGCCCTTTTCAAGCAGCCTGTCGTAAAGCTTTTCATCAGATCTGAAAAAAATAAAATTGGCATCCGAGTGCATGACGTTTAAGCCCAATTTGGACATTTCACTCATCATATACTCTCGTTCTTTTGAGACATACTCCGTACTTTTATCCGCAAAGTCCGTCTCAGCGCAGAGCGCTGTCATGGCTTTCTCGGCAGGCATTGATATATTCCACTCCGGAAGGTGGGCTGTGATCCTGTCAGCAAGATCAGGCTCCGAACAGACTGCATAACCGAGACGAAGACCGGGACATGAATAAAGTTTGGTAAAAGACCTGATGATGATCATATGTCCGTTTCCCGGAAGATAACCTGCCAAAGTGTATTTTTTTTTCTCCTTCACAAATCCCATAAATGCTTCGTCGCAAAGGAGCACGCTCCGCGCCTTGCTGCAGGCTTTTACAATATCCTTCATTAAATCCTCATTGATCACCTGACCTGTGGGATTTGCAGGAGAACCGATGACAACAAGATCAAACCTGCCGGAAGTGATCCGGGAAATCAGCCCGGAGCCGTCATCAGGAAGATGATCCGATCCATCACTGTGTTGAATGTAGCTGACTTTGCATCCCGCATTTTCAAATGCTCTTTCATATCCGAAAAAAACAGGGAGTTTTATAAGCACATTCTTTCCGGAAAACTCATGGGCTGCTGCGCTGATCAGTTCCGAAGCACCGCTGCCGGGGACTATCATTTCTTTTCTTACAGGACTTTCATTTCCTGCATACCTTCTGTTTTCATATCCCGCAATGGCCTCTTTTAAGGCACTGTATCTTATATCCGGATAAAGATGCAGCAGACCGATGCTGCCAGATACGGCCTTCCCCACGCTTTCGGGGCATCCAAGAGGATTAAGGCTTACCGACAGATCGAGTCTGATATTTTTATCGTATATATCGCCGCCGTGAGATATCTTCATTTTATTCCCTGCACAAAATACAGTATTATCATTCTGATGATAAGCCCTGCGCCAAGTACTATAAAGGAAGTTTCCTGCATCAGCCTGCAGGCCCGGGAAACATCCTGACGCTGCACACTTCTTTTTTCATCGCCTATGTAAGGCTTTTCTTTCAGCACTCCGAAATAAACGGCATTTCCGCCGAGCCTTATCCCCAGGGATCCCGCACATGCACTCTCCGTCTGCGCAGAGTTGGGGCTTTCGTGATTATATCTGTCTCTGAGCCATATCCTGAAAGCGCCTTTACCGTCCTCCCCGCAGATAAATGCCGCAAGGCACCAGGCAAGCGCGGAGATCCTCGAAGGGATAAAATTAAACAGATCGTCCAAAAGTGCTGCGGCTCTTCCAAAATAAAGATATTTGTCATTCTTATAGCCCAGCATGGAATCCATGGTGTTCACCGCTTTATAAATGAAAGCAAGGACAGGGCCTCCGACCAGCAGATAAAAAAGAGGAGCAACAACACCGTCGCAGGTACTCTCCGCAACCGACTCAACAGCCGCTTTTAAGATCCCCTCATCATCAAGCTCTGATGTGTCACGGCCCACGATCCTGGACACCGCTTCCCTTCCGGCTTCCGTTCCTTTAATATCAAGAGTTTCGACAACATTTAGTGCTTCTTTTTTCATGCTTTTAAGAGCAATGCACGAATCGGAAATAAGAATCGCAAAGATCATCAGGACATATTTTCCCGCAAAGCGGTAGCAAAGATATATGATGCCTCCGGAAAAAGCAAAGCATACAAGGATGACTGTGAAAACAGTAAGAATGCCCTTAAGGATCTGCTTACCCGGAGAGTCAAATTCTTCATTAAGTCTGTCATCCAGAAATGAGATAAGCTTTCCGATTATGCAGACAGGATGATATTTCCCCAGAGGGTCTCCAAAGAGCAGATCCAGAATGTACGCAAGCGTCACGGATATGCAGAGTATGATATTTTTTAATGCTTCATCACTCATTTATCACTTTATCTTTTTTCCAATCCCGCAGACCACTTTATAAACAGCATCTGCATCTCGTGCCGCCATGCACATGATCCTTCCGGCTTCTTCGCGGAATGTGTTTTCGGATTCGTCCACCGGAATGATCCCGCATCCCACCTCACTTGCTATGATCACGATTTCGGGATTGGTCATTACAAGGGATTTGAATTCTGACATGGCATCAATGCCGTTTTCCAGATTGTGCCTTATGATGTACTCATAATCACTGACTGCCTTATATCCGCAGATGGTCTTAACATCATATGTTTTTTTTCCGGATACGATATCAAAGTCAGAAATTCCAAGCTCAGCTTTTGCAAAATCCTTTTTCCCCTGACATACTCCGCCTGTTATAACTGTCATTTTTCCTCCGGTGTATTTTTTATATATATGTATCTGAATATGTCTCAAAAAAATTTTTATAAAGCCATATACACAACTATCGAAAAAAGACCTGCCGCCTCGGATTTGCAAAGGTACCATCCGGCAGTATCACCGGTCACGCCTCCGAACTGTTTCATGCACATCCACCTGTAATATATAAGAAGGATCACTTGAAACAAAATATTTATAAGGCCGGCCACAGGCAGGCAGATCACCTGGACTGCGGCAGATCCCACAAGCAACAGCAGGGGAAGCACCAATGAACCTGAATGACAGGCTGCTTCTGCCCTTGCTCCGTCTGTAATATCGTAGAGCATCCCGCTTTTTTTTGCCTTCGGGAAAATGTAACAGGTCAGAGAACTTAAAGACCTTGACATAACGAACAACAGTCCGAGCATTATCATCACGCCCGCCCCGCTTCCTGCAGCCTCTCCCGTGATATTTGAAAATATCGTATGGTATAATGCAGTACTTATGAGAACGTATATGACCAGTGCGATGATGGAAAAAGCTCCCGAATGTGGATCGTCCATGATCTTTATCTTCTCTTCTTTGGATTTGTATGACCTGAGAGCATCGGTTGTATCCATGAATCCGTCAATATGGATCCCTCCCGTATATATCAGGGGAATGACTGTGGCTGCAACAGCTGTAAAAAATACAGGTAACGACAGCCTGCAAAGTGCCGTAAATGCCAGAACCTGAAGTGCTCCAAGCACCACACCTGTCACAGGAAAAAAGGAAAGAATGTATTTCCCGCTTTTTCCCGGATCCTTGATGTAAGGCATCGGAAGCCTTGTATAGAATGAAAATGCCATGACCAAAGCCTTCAGCATCTTATTTCTCCCTTTATCATTTCAGGCAGTCCCGCCGTCATATATACCACCGCATCAGCACGTGCAGCTATTTTGCATGAAAGTTCACCAAGCCCGCTGATATACTTTTCTGTCATTTCATCGTAAACCTTGCCGTCTGAAAAAACATCATTGGATACAATGACGAGATTATCCGTACTTTCATTCAGGCTCATCACATCTTCAAATATCCTGTCTGATACTTCAGGATGAAACTTAAATCCGTCAGGACCGTTTTCAAACATCTCATTTGACACAAGTGTCGGAAGACATTCCAGCAAAACATTTTTGTGACAGATATCTGCGGCAGAAGATATATTCTTCTCCTGCTCCAAAAGATCAAAGCCTCTGCCTTCTCTTCTGCGCACATGGTTTTTGATCCTCGTTTTTGCGGCATCGCTGCTGCTTTCCATTGTGGCAAGATATGTCTTCGGAGCGCCCTTCGAAAGCTTCATAAGAAGTGTCTCGGCATATTCGGATTTTCCGGAGGATGCGCCTCCCACAACCAAAACCATCATGAGTAAGTACCGCCAAAGTAATTATATGCACACTCAGAATCTTTTATATGCATCAATGCTGATATCCGTAAAATCCGCACTTTCATCATAGACTGCAAGTGCCATATCAAGAAGGGACAATTCCATCAGAGCACCTGTTCCCTCGCCCAGAGCAAGCTCTCCTTTTATCGGAGCATCAAGTCCCAGCTCATCAAGAAGCATTTTCATGGAAGGCTCTTTGCCAACATGGCTTCCGATGATGCATTCTTTGCATTCCGGGTAAAGTCTTACTGCTGCAAGTGCCGCGACCGCGGTGATAACACCATCTATTATAACAGGAACATGCACGTAACATGCTCCCATGATAAATCCGGCTATGGAGGCTATATCAAGTCCTCCGAGGCAGTGCATGAGCTTCATCACCTCAGCTTTATCCATCACCTTTTTCCCGGGTTTAAATCCGTATTTTTCAAGGCCTTCAGTTACAACCTCGGTCTTTCTTTTTAATCCTTTATCATCAAGACCCGCACCGCGTCCTACAGTTTCTGTGGGAGGAATACCCAGAAGTGCTGATGCAAGTGCCGCACTTGTTGTAGTATTTCCTATTCCCATCTCACCCACAAGGAATATCCTGATACCCTCAGACGCTGCTTTTTGTGCCACTTCCCTGCCGGCACTTATGGCTCTTTTTAGTTCTTCTTCACCAAAAGCAGGAGCCTTAAGAAAATCTTCGGTTCCTTTCAGTATCTTTTTTCTTATGATTCCAGGGACCTTGTCCGTATATCCTGAAGTCTTATCGGGAATATCACTTATCATCTCATCATGCTCTATTCCCACATCGATAACATTAACAATGCACCCGCATTCTTCTGCCATCCTGCAGGCGCCGGACTTACCGTAAGCCATGCTTTTTGCCACAACCGCAGTTACCTTACTGTCTGTCTGAGTCACGCCTTCTTCAACGATTCCGTTATCTGCACAGAAAACAAAAAGGGATGCCGGGCGAAGCTTTACATCAGCATCTCCCGTTATCCCTGCTATCTGCGTTATCTGTTTTTCAAATATTCCAAGAGAGTCTAAAGGCTTTGCAATGGCATCCCATCTTTTTTGCGATGCCGCTCTTGCTTCTGCAGATATTGCCTCTGCCGGACTTGTCTTTTCTCCTCCTGCCACTGAAGGACTCATTTCTGTGGTTTTCACTTCTTCAGTCACTGTCACTTCAGCCTTTCTCCCAGCCATTATACCCATTTAGTTTACCGCCTTCAGCGGCTTTTTTTAACAGATCAATGATCATTCCTATCGGATC
>ODAI011901391.1_pt1 | contig 10524 bp, 7 predicted proteins | sample 1539321 | NCBI WGS metagenome assembly ODAI01 (sample SAMN02144231, study PRJEB22623) | gut metagenome | biome: sheep rumen | host: Ovis aries | place: New Zealand | reverse complement strand
TCGAGGGGCTATTCGAACCTACCGCAGCCGTCCTTCGGCACCTTTGCTGGGATGCGAGTCCAACTGGTCTTGCGGGATAGCCCGCATGCCCTCGCGCAACGCCGCAAGCAGGGCATCCTTGTCGCGTCCAAGCAGTCCCTGTACCGGTACTGGGTTAGATACATGCAGGCCAAAGAAGATGCAATTGTCGAGCGTAAGCCCCTCCAAAAAGGCCATCTCCTCTTGCAGGTACTGGCCGAGTGTGCACTCCTCAAAGCGGCCCTGTTCCACCAAGCGCTCAAGCGGTGTGCCCGGGTCAACGTGCAGGGGCGAGACAAATATGAGCGTGGGCCTTGCCTCGTTGACGAGTGCGGCATTGGCAGCGGCGTGCTCTGCAATGCGTGCTGGACCGGCTGCCGCGTTGATAATGTTGACGTTAAAGGGCAAGCCAGCCTCATGCAGCCGAGCAAACTGTTCTCGAGCACTCGCGACGTCATAGCCCTTGTTCATGAAACTCAGCACGTCATCGAGGGCAGACTCCACGCCAATGTTGATGTCGGCATAGCCTTTTCTCGCCAGCATGGCCAGCTCTTCGTCGGTCTTGGCCGCAACATTGGGAATGCGTGCATAGCAGCCTATGGATCGCACATGCGGCAGTGCTTCGTGAATCATGTCGGCAATGGTTGCCAGCTCGTCTGCCGAAAGGCAGAACGCATCGCCATTGACCAGAAAGACCCGCCTGGCATACGGGTAGTCGTAGGCTGCCTCCGCCAAGTCCTCGACGATCTCCTCCACGGGAGAGACCGAAAAGGGCGTACTGCGATACATGCTGCAAAAGGTGCAGGCATTGTGGCTACAGCCGCGCGTCACCTGCAAGAGCAGCGAGTATGCTTCGTAGGGCGGACGAAAGGTCATGCCAGTGTAGTGCACGGGAAGCTCCTCACACATCGGGTATCTCCGTCGTACCACAAGACTTGAACCGAGGCAACAGGGGCGGCGAGCCAGACGGACGTCGCATGGTTCCGACCCACCTCTTGACCCACTGGACACATCTGCTACTGTTGATTCTCGAACGTCCGCTCACGGGGCGGCGACATAGTCGGAGGGTCTCCAAGGACCGGAGAAGACACGCCAGCAGGCAGCGTCTCTTCGGTCCTTCGTGATGAAAGGCACGCAATCGATGGCCGAGCGCGACATCGCACAGGAAGACGAGCTGCATGAGCTCTACCTGGCCACGGCGCCCACGCACCTGTTTTTCAAGGCTGCGGCACCTGGTGCCGTGAGCATGCTGGCATCTGCTCTCTATGACGTACTCGATGGCGTCATCGTAGGACAGCTTTTGGGCTCGACCGCATTTGCCGCCGTGAACCTTGCCCTGCCCTTTGTCGTTCTGGTATTCGCCGTAGGGGACCTCGTCGGTGTCGGTTCGTCGGTGCCCATTGCCATCGCGCTGGGAGCTGGGGACGACGAACGCGCCAACAACGTATTTACCTGCGCAGTGCTGGGCATCTTCTTCTTGGGAGCTTTATTGGGCGCAGTCCTTTGGGCTGCAGCGCCTTTCATCATGGCGGCAATGGGTGCCACCGGCCAGCTCGCCGAGGACGCGGTGACATTCTTGCGCGTCTATGCGGCCAGTGTTCCCATTACCTCCATGATGTTTGCGTTCGACAACTTCCTGCGTATCTGCGGCAAGATTCGCGGGAGCCTCCTGCTCAACATCTTCATGGCCACATTCGGTGCCATTTGCGAATTCAGCTTGGTACGCTATGCCCAGCTCGGCGTGTTTGGCGCAGCGCTCGGATACGCGCTCGCCCTCGCCGTGAGCTCGCTTGTGGCAATGCTCCCCTTTCTGATGGGTCGCTATCAGCTACGCTTTGTCCGGCCACACCTCACGAGCGCCCTCGCACGCGAGATATGCTCCGCCGGCATGCCTGCCTTTCTCAACAACGTGGCGAGCCGCGTGACATCGGTCTTGCTCAACTCTGCGCTTCTGGCACAAGGCGGCGAAGATGCCGTTGCCGTCTACGGCGCACTCATGTATGCGAGCGGCGTTGTGTTTCCGCTGCTCTACGGCACCTGCGACGCCCTGCAACCGGCTGTGGGCTACAACCTGGGAGCGGGCCGGACGGATCGTGTCATCAAGCTCGAGAAGCGTGTTTTCGCCGCATGTGCCTTCATCTCTGTGTCGCTTTCGGTAGCTATGCTTGCCTTCCCACGCGAGCTCACACTGCTCTTCATGGCAGACGCGTCCGACACCATTCTCTTCCTTGCCGGCCCCGCCTTCCGACTCTTCTCCCTGGCCTACTTCTTGCGGTGGCTCCCTATGGCAACGCAGGCCTTCTACACCGCCATCGAGCGGCCAAAGCCCGCGAGCGTCTTCTCATTGTTCTCGGTGTTGGTTGCTCCACTTGCGGCCCTGGTGCTGCTACAACCCCTCGGCCTCAACGGCCTCTGGCTTAACCTGCCGGCAGCAACGCTCGCGAGCACGATTGTCGCCGCCGTTATGCTGGTACGTCTGCGCAGGGAGCTCCGCGGCGAAGCGTAGCGCTGAGCATTAACGCATGAGCCTCACGAAGAACTCGATGGTGCGCTCGAGCACCTCGAGGCGGATACGGGGCAGTGTTCCCATGGATAGTTGCGTGCCATGACGTGATCAGCAGCTACTCTTGGATGGTCTCACCAGCTGCCGCAGCGATGATAACGAGTGCGGCTCCTATGGCTCCGGCCAAACCGAGCGGTTCATGCAGGACCAACGCAGAGCCAAGAACCGAGATCACGGGCTCGAGATAGCCCAGAAGGGCAATCTCCTGCACAGGCAGCAGCCCCATGGAGCCGAAGTAGAAGATGTACGCAACGCCTGTCTGTACCACCACGAGCACAGCCAGAAGCACGTATGACAACACGTCTGCACCGCCAAGGGGAATGCCCCCGTCGGATATCAGCACGTACGGGAGCACCGTTGCTGCGGAAGCCGCCAGCTGGACGATGACCTTGTCGAAGGCATCCACCTCGCCGATGCGCTTGTTGCAAATCACGATTCCCACGAAGGCAAGCGCCGCGGCAAGCCCGAGGCCTGCGCCCGTGAGGTCGACACCTCCCGAAATGCCAGCCGGCAGATCAGACACCAGCATGATGCCGACAAACGCCGCAACGATGCAGGCCAGGCGCCTGGGCCCGATATGCTCTCGAAAGACGAAGGGCGAGATGGCAATCACGATGATGGGTGCCATGTAGTTGCAGAGGCTCGCGATGGCAACCGTGGTATAGGCGTATGCGGCGAAGAGGAACACCCAGTTGAGGCCGAGGCAGATACCGCTCGCAATGAGCCACCCAAGGTTCTCACGGATTGCCTTGGCGTCAGGTCGCCTCCCCTGCGAGAGCTGGAACAACAACACCAGCGCAGAACCAAATGAGCCGCGCATGAGCACGACGACTTCAGAAGGAATGTGTATAAAACGCGTCATGGGACCAATGGTACCGTAGAGCACCACCGCTGCTATGAAGCGCAATCTTGCCTTCGTGAGGTCCATAATCCTCCCGTCGCTGCGAATCAACAGGAAGAGTGTAGGGCATTTGACTGTAATCAAATAGTGGTAAGTGATTCGATCAAAACCTTGGCCCTACCGTCGCTCGACGTGGCTCACCCGTCTTTCAAACGCCAAATCTCTGGTTGGCACAGGATATCGCGACTCACCTATCGGAAGCGAATCTCATTTCGATTCCGATAGCACGCTGTCAGCAGAAGCGAGTTTCTCGCATCCGGATCACACGATAATCGGCCAGTAAGACAGCTACCGTCAGACGTCCATGCACGGCCTGCAGCCTTTGGAACAACGTTTCCACCACGCTTGAACAGCTGCACACCTAGGTCCGACGGCTTTCTCCCTCGCCTGTTATGTTGCAGGATTTGGCGAGAGAGGTTGCTAGCGTGATTTTGTATGTGCCATCCGCGCTAAAATGCGCCGCCACCTCCGCCGCCGCCGAAGCCGCCGCCTCCGCCGCTCGAGAAGCCTCCCCCACCGCCACTGCCCGAGCTGTAGTCAGACGAGTCGTAGCTACTGCTGCTCGAGCTGTCGCTCACGGGATGGGCGATGGCGTCTGCCGCCGAAAGCGTCTTGGCAAAGGAGCCCATGGGGCTTATGCCACGACGACCATCACCTACCTCGGGGTCGTTCCGATACCACGCGTATGAGGTGAAAGCCGGGTCCGTTAGCAGCTGCGGCACCTTGACCTTGAGCTGCTTGATTACGTCCTTTGCGACGCCTAAGGCCGTAGCCATCACCAAGAGGTCGTTCCAGAGGACGACATCGGTGGGAATCGCCTCCTTCAGGCGCGTAAAGTCGCAGAGCCAGCGCTTGAGCGCCTCGGTCTTGCCCATGAGCTCTAGTGCCTCAGGCGTATGGAGGTACATGGTGTCAACCTCGGCCTTGATGCACCAAACGCCCGCAGCTACGAGCAGTGCTATGAACAGGAGCACGAGGAGCACGGGCACACCGTTGACATACGCGACAAAGCCCATGACCGCGGCAACTACGAAGTCCAGGATGCCCATGACAAGCAGCGCAGTCGCACCCGAATCGATTTCGGTCTTGAACCCGCGATCCGTGTAGGCATCGGCGACCGCCTTACCCCAAGCCCTCCAACCGTTCGTATAGCGGGTGGTGCTCTCCAGTGCGCTGTCCTCGAAGTCCGACATGAGCACGTAGCGCGGGCCTGCTTGCCCATCAGGTGCCGATCCCCTCTGATGGCGTGCTGCCACCACATCAAAGAGCAGCTTGAGTGTCGCACGATCGACGGCCTTGCTGGCGATGTCCTGCGCATCGTGCGCGTGCGCACGCCCCACCCTGCCCGTCTCGACCAGACGGTACTGTTTCTTGCCGTCGTAGCCATCGACCTTGTCGAGGGTGATGACCCCCTCATTGGCCAGACGCATGATAGAAGCGGGCATGCCAAAGGAGGTCCTTCCTGCAAGAATGTTGCCAATAACCTCCTGATCCTCTCGTTCGCGAAACTCCATGAGCGACGCGAGCACCACGGGATGATCGTGCGACGGTACCTCGCGGAAATACTGCTCGTCGTAATAGGAACGGTACAGCAGGGCGTGCTTGCGCTTGCGAAACACCGCAAAGGCAGACGTCGCCACAGCTACGATGCCCATGGTCACGCAGTTGCGCACGCGCCGCCCACGAGCCTTTTCACGCTCCGCGTTGGCCTCGTCCGCCCAGCGCTGTTCCTCGTCGAGAATGCCCTGCAACCGCGCCTCGGTGGCAGGCTCTACCTGCGCAAGCCACTCACCTGGAAAGACAACCCGGGCCTCGGCAAACTCGCGCGTTCCAACCTCGGAAACGGTATAGACCACTTCCTGGCCCTCAAAGTCCACGTGTCCGGAAGGCACACCGTGGCCCCACGCGCGCACGGTATCGCCTGCTACGAACGAGGCTCCCAACGGTACAGGCAGGTGCACGCGGCAGGTAACCTTGTGTGAAGGCTCATCCCAGCCGTCCGAGACGAACTTCCAGTACAGTTCAGCGGTGTCTGACCAACGAGAAGCAACCCCGGTATAGGTGTAAGAGATGACGAAGTCTACGTCTTCGTTCTCGTGTGGGGAGAAGAGCTTGACCCGTACGTAACCATCGCCCTCCGTGAGCTGATAAGTGCCAGGCTCCTCGGTGTCAACCTGCGCGAAGGGCTGAAGTGCACCTCCCTTAAGCACGCCCGCTTCGGAGACATTGAGCGTCACTTCACGCCCCTCGTAGGTGCCCACGGGAATCTTCCAGTACACGCCGTTGAACGACCCGTCAAAGGAGAAGCAGCGTGTCTCGCGTACTGCGAGCGAACCGTCTGCATTCACTGTGGCGTCGATGTCAACCTTGTCGATGGAATAGCTCTTGGCCAAGGCAGGATGCACGGGCAAGACAGCAAGCGCGACAATCAGTACGAACATCCCCACAAGCACCCGCACGAGAGCGTGACGACGCCAAGCTACCGGGACAACCGTTGCCTCCATGGCAACCTCCTCAACAGCTGAACAGGTAGAAAACACCCGAGCAAGCCCACCATACCATGCCTTTATCTAGCATCGATAACACCCACGACTGCAATCCACAGGAGGTCGGTCAGGCGCTTGCCAGATGGATGACACGAGTTGTTCTGAACAGATATAGCCCTACAGCACCTCTAGCGGAAGAAGGATGCGTAGGGGGGCACATCGAGGCGTACGCCCACATCATGGCGCATCAAGAACCTTGATCAGACAATGCCCCGATGATTGCCCCTCACCCTACCTTAGAGCAAGAATGCCTAACCCTACTCGTCAGGTGACGTGGCAGCGTCGGCTTTCACCGCCGCGACCGCCTGCGCGAGAATCTTCTCGTCGATACCCAGCTCCAAGAGTTTTGCGGAGAGTCTGTCTACGCCTTGTTCGAGGCCCTGCTCGAGACCTTGCTCGAGGCCCCGTTCAAGACCTTGCTCAAGGCCCTGCTCAAGGCCCCTCTCACGCGCCTCGCGGGCTTCGCGTTCCACACGTTCCACGCGGTCGGCCCACAGTTCGAGAACTTCACCGCCCATGACAGCCCTCACCTTCTTCTGAAGATTTGCATATGCCGCCGTAACGTGATCAGACACTCTGATTATAAGCTCGACGAGCTCTTGGAACAGCAGGGTGTCGCCCTGTTCGAGCGTCGCTTCGGCAAGGCGCATCCTAAGATCCAAACACTCCGCCACAAGACTTGCTGTAAGCACGTCATCAGAGGCTATCGAAGCAAGCGTGTTCTCATAACGCATGAGGTAATACGGAAGCAGAAGGAGCAGTTTCTTTTGGAACAGCTCATCCTCGCTGATAAGCTGCGCTTTCACGACCTTGACGTGATACTCAAACGCACCACCATCGGGCAGTGCCACCTCCATGGTCAGCACATCAGGGGTGTGGTTCGTGTGCCGCAGAAACAGCACGCATGATGCGGGAAACTCCATGCGGTACGGTGCGCCTTCATCAAGAGCCTGCTCAAGAGCAATATTGAAATCGTACTCAATCATGTGAATAACCATGTTCGCATCCGATTTGCTTTGGCACTCGACGTGGTAAATCTTGTCTTTGAGCCTAAAGACCGTGTCTTCAATTCTTGTGCCACGAAGCGTCTCGTGTTCGTTGCTAAACTGCACCACCTGTTCGTCTTGCGGATAGCTCCTTCCAAACACCTCGTTAATGAGGGGGACGATGAGTTGGGGTGTCTTGTGGACCATCGTCTTAAAAACGGAGTCGAATACGGTGTTGTCATCCATGAGAGAACTCCTCTCGACGCAAATTCGCAGAGCAATCGAGACTGGCATGATTGCCAGCAGAGATTTTTGATGACTGGTGGCGAACGTGCGACAGCAGGCATGGGCATCCTCCAGAGGACGAATACAGGTAGTGAACGTATTCGCTCGAGAACGCCCGCCTGAAGAATGAAAGCCTAGGTTGTGCGGAACATACCCGCACGGGATTTACCCAGACCCCGTATAGCCGCAGGTCACAACGTATGAGGGTACACAGTCCGGATCGGCAGACGTATCTGGGTATCGACAACTGCTCCCTCCAAGCTTCACCAAGTATGGTACATGCGTTCGTACTTGTCAAGCAAATTCTTATAGGTCCGCCCGTTCGGATGGCGTTGGGTCATCGGAGCGCTGGCCGCAGGAACGCTGCGAGAGCTCGACGATTCGGCAGTTGAAGTAATGAGGGCACCTGCCCATCGACAACCAAATCTCATCCCCCGCCAACTCACCCAATCTAAGACAGGCTTTGCACGCTATGAAGCATTAGAATGTTTCTGTTAGCTAACACTTGTGCACGGCAAACCCGTTGGAGGCATCATGGCCAAGTCCACAAGACCGGTAGAGCCCAAGCTCCCCCTCACATGGAAGTACTTCAACGTTATTGCCCCGGTTGTACGACATCTGCTGCGGAGACGCTATGGCTACGAACTGGCCAAACGTGCCTACGACGGCGCGCGGCCTCGTTACCGCGAGCTCATAGATCGCTCCCCGCACATCGGGGCAGGCAACCCCATGGCAAAAAACATCTACGAAGCCTGTGTGTTCTTTGCCCTGTACCAGTCAGCTGAGGGCGACATCACACCCGACATGATGCGCACGGTGGTGCGCGACCTCTTTTCGCTTCCCATAATGGGAGCGACGGGCTTTGTGCGCGACCTCCGCACGCAAAAGGGCATCGACAGCGTGAATGCGTCCCTCCACGCCTGCGCTCGTTGGGCCGAGGAGCGTCCCGAGATTCGCGATGCCACCTGGGACTTCAACTTCGACGATGACCGAGGCGGCACCGTAGCGCACTACCACTTTACCCACTGCCCGCTCAATGATCTGTGCCGGCAGGAGGGTCTCATGGACATACTGCCCGTGATGTGCGAGATAGACTACCTTACGCCAGTCCCCATGCACGGACGCCTTACGCGCAAGCACACGCTCGCACAGGATGGCCCCGTTTGCGACTACCTGATCGAAGGAGCATAAGCGATGTCGCACCGTGACGAAATACGCTCAGCCTACAGGTTTGTGGGAGACTCCGCCACCTTCTACGACGGTATGATGACCTGCTCAACCTGGGCAGGCACGGCAGTGAGCCGCATCGTATGGAACATTGGGCCCAAGGAGAACCTCATCTATCTGGAGCGCGCACTGGCGGGTGTGCCTGATGGTTTCACAGGGCGCATGCTGGAGGTGCCGGTAGGCACAGGTGTGCTCACCATGCCCATGTACCAGAACCTTCCCGAGGCAGATATCACCTGTCTGGACTACTCCCCCGACATGATGGCCACCGCACAGAAGCGTGCCCAAGCTGCGGGCATCGGTAACATAGCCTTTGTACAGGGCGATGTAGGGTCACTGCCTTTTGAGGACGAGAGCTTTGACCTTGTGCTCTCGCTCAACGGCTTCCACGCCTTCCCCGACAAGGAGGCGGCCTACGCCGAGACCTATCGCGTACTCAAGCCCGGTGGCACGTTCTGCGGCTGTTTCTACATCTCCGGCGAAGTCAGTCGCACTGACTGGTTCATTAACCACCTCTACGTGCCCAAAGGCTTCTTCACGCCGCCCTTTGAGACGCGCAGGAGCCTGTGCGCGCGGCTGGCGAAGATGTACTCCCGCGTAAGCCTCAGCTATGTTCGCTCGGAGGCTTGTTTTACCTGCGTGAAGTGAGGTACCAGCCCAGCCGCAGCCGCACGACAAGTTGCAGAGCAGCGGCTGTTTCAGTCTGGTCGTAATACTCATGACAGATGCGGGTCGTCTTTTTGCTCACACAAAGCTGGTACTCGCCGTAAACGTTTCCACTCCCATCAACTACCCTAGTCAAACGACACCACTTTCTCCAAACGCTCGAGTGCGTTTACACAGAAAGGTACGGGCTCAACGAACACCCCCGCTGCCGCCTGAAGCAGATGCTCACTCAGCTTGCCTACTACACCTGCGATGGGATACCGGCCACCTCCCTAACATCATCCTAAATGCTTGTATCACAAAGGTCCGTGGTCAAAGCAAAGGCACTCTGAGTGAGTACTTCACTCTCATTTCGCACCCGTCCTCCCCCGGTACTCACCGGCGCAAGTGCCAGGGCTGACGCCAATGAATAGTGAAAAGTCGTGGGAGGGCCAAATGCACTCAACTAGAGTTTTCTGCAAAAGCGTCTCACGACTTTGCACTGCATAAAATAGCTAGTGCAAAGTCGTGAGAACAGATTTCGACATATTGCCTGTTAGCAAGAATCTGGATGCCCGCGACTTTGCACTAATGCCCACGCCGCCGCAAGCAGTTGACCCGATGCGCCATTTTGACCACAGGGTATACGCAGCTTCTTCCCAATTTGGCTTCGGCTCATGCCGCGCTATCGCTACACCGCCGTGTAGCCGCCATCTACGGCAATGGTTTGGCCGGTGACGTAGCTGGCCTCCGCGGAACCCAGGAAGACCGCAGCTGCATTGAGCTCGCCCTGCTTGCCGTAGCGCTGCATGGGCACCGACTGCTTCGCGAAGGCCTGGAAGTATTCGGTGTCGAGCGTCTCGGTAGTGAGCTCGGTGTAGAAGTAGCCCGGGCAGATCGTGTTGACGGTGATACCGAGGGGTGCGAGCTCCGCCGCAGCACCGCGCGAGAAGTTGACAACCGCGCCCTTTGAGGCGTGGTAGGCAATGGTCGGGATAGCCGTGTTGCCGACCAGGCCGTAGATGGAAGCGATGTTGATGATGCGGCCGTACGTCTGGCTGCCCACCTCAATGCCCTTTGCCATGTACCCCGCAAGCTTTTTGGTCATGGTAAACACGGACGACAGGTCGAGATTCATGGTGAAGTCCCAGTCGCCGCGATCGAAGTCGACGAGCTTGGTGCCTGTGCCCCTCTCGCCACCAGCGCAGTTCACGAGCACCTCCACGTGGCCGAACTTCTCGTCGGCCGCAGCGAGGGCGGCATCGATGGACGCCTCGTCGGTGACATCGCACGCACACGGCAGCACCTCGACGCCATACTTCTCAGCAAACTCCTTGGCAGACGCCTCGAGGC
>ODAI011060458.1_pt1 | contig 10524 bp, 8 predicted proteins | sample 1539321 | NCBI WGS metagenome assembly ODAI01 (sample SAMN02144231, study PRJEB22623) | gut metagenome | biome: sheep rumen | host: Ovis aries | place: New Zealand | reverse complement strand
TAGCCTTCTGTCCAATCGTATAATCCAATATAATGATCTGTCACATTGACGCCGTTCACTATGCCCGGACTTTTCTCTGTAGAGAACATCCGTTCACTATTGCTATACATTGTGCGCAGCCACGCGCCGTTCAAAGTAAAACGCGTGCAGATTGCTTTGATACGAGGGCTTTGGTATTGCCACTCCACTCCCTGCTTGTAAACGCGGCTACCGTTGGAAATCATTGAATAAGGCAATAACCGTTTGTAAGATTTGGCACCAATCGTATATTGAAACGGTTCCACTTGCAGCAAACCGCGAAAGGCATCGTGCATATCCTCTTCGAAATAGGTGATACTCAATCGGTGTTTTTGTATATCAAACCCCGCACGCACTTCCCATTTAAGGTTTCGTGCAGGCTGCAAGTCATAGTTGGTCGGGTTAACAATATGGGTGTATATCTGCATAGTTTCGTCTGTCGGAGCAATAGATACATCGGGGGCCTGTAAATCCATATAAAGCAAGTTCGGAGACAATTGCAGCAACGTCGGCATTTTGGTATGCTGCCCTACAGCGGCGGCTACGAAGAACTTTCCTTTTGTAAATGGAATATTAAAACCAAAATTCGCACGCGGGTCTAAATAACACTTCCCATTAATAACATAGTTACTTCCTAAACCAAGAAGCGACGTGCCACGTAGACCGATGTTAATATCCAAGCTCAAATGTTCTTGGATAGGGAACGTAATATCATCCTGCACATACCACGCCAACTGATTCGTCGCTGGTATATCATAGTACGCCCGAGGACGTAGCGAAGAGGAATAATTGAGGGGACGTGACAAATCATACACCTGCCCGCGACCGAAGTTCTTTGCATAACGCCACTCAACCCCCATATTCACCTTGTGCTCTAAATGCCACGTGGAAAAATAAAACTCGGCTTTAGGGCGAACAAACACATTTAGTGGCAGCCCATCTACCGTATGTTGCGCTGTATATTTATAGGGTAGCAGTCTCACGGTTGCTTCCCCTTCTTTCATATTGTCTATTGCGGGATTCTTAGGCGTAGTCAGTTGGACAAAACGGGTCTGCTCTATGCGGTCTATTTCTCCCGACACATTTGCCTGTAAGCTCAAACGCCACCATTCGGCACCTGCTTGATTGAGACGAACCGTATTGTTCCAACTTAGCTTATGGTACTCACTATGGTAGCTGTCTTCACGGTTATAATGGATATCAGGATCTATTTTGTCGTTATCAATGCTACCAGTATAATCAAGATGACTTTGCCAGCGTAAGTGAATGGCATTAATCTCCCACTTCTGCTGCAAACGCACCGAGGCAGTGATACGTTGATAATTTTCCAAGGTGTTGGTAGGGTCGGCTTTGGCATTTAAGTAATCCACTCCAAAATTAAGCACCGTCTTTTCGTTATTCCATCCTATTCCTTTACCGAAGAAGAGCAACTTACTAAATCCATCTGCCTTAAATCGTGCTCTCCAAGGTGTCGGCTTACTTGTCCGCTCAATCTTCACGACACCGGATGTCACATCCCCATACTCAGCACCTGCTATCCCTCGAATAATCTCCACTTTATCTATATCATCGGTCGAAATAGTTCGCATATCGACACCTGCTCCCACGCTATTGCGTTTAGAGTCTGCTCCACTGACGTCAGATTGGACATATTGCATATTGGCGTCGGTGTTAACAGGAGCGCCATCAACAACAAAAGAGGTTCCAAGAGACGAAGCATCATAATCGCTACTGCTCGCGCTATTCGTTGCTTCTCGGAGGCGAATAGTATTGACATTCGTCAGATTAGGGTCTTTTGTCGTACCACCCGGAAGCGTCTGGAGAATATCTGTGAAGGAGGAAGGCTGAATATGCTGAATCGCCTCTTTACCTATCACGCTGGCACTACTATGCCCCGTCAATTCTTCTGCCGTCACTACTACTTCCTGAATGGTAAACAACTTATCTATGCTATCCAATAGCGCTTGCTGAGCACTATCTAATCGCAACGAATCCGGCTGCGCCGCCCAGAGCCATTGTCCGCAAAAGATTAGTATAAAAAGTAGCCTTTTTTTCACGGTGCAAAAGTACTGCTTTTTACCCACCTGCACAATCCCCATTAGTTGGGATTTTAGGGGTATAGGCTTGGTTAATTGGAAAAAAAGCAGTACTTTTGCAGTCGCTATGGATACAAATATGATAGAATATGACCACGTCACCCACTATTACGGGAAACGACTTATCTACGAGAACATGTCTTTTTCCGTACCACGGGGACGCATACTTGGTCTATTAGGTAAAAACGGCACCGGCAAGACAACCACAATCAATATCCTCTCAGGATTTATTCAGCCTCACTCCGGCTCATGCCGACTTTTAGGTTATGATATACGTACGATGCCCTCCAAAGTACGCGCTCGAATAGGACTACTACTTGAGGGACATGTACAATATCCGTTTATGACCATTGCACAAATAGAGCGATTCTATGCTCCATTCTTTCCTAAATGGAACCGAGACGCATACTATGAACTGATGCGATTACTACAAGTTAAGGATTATCAGTTGCTCAGTCAGATGTCGAACGGACAACGGAGCCAAGTGGCATTAGGACTACTGATGGCGCAAGATCCCGAATTGCTCATTCTGGATGACTTCTCATTAGGATTAGACCCTGGCTACAGACGGCTGTTTGTTGAATACTTACGAGACTTCTGCAAACGCGGAGAGAAAACAGTGTTCCTCACGTCTCATATCATTCAAGACTTGGAGCGACTTGTGGACGATTGCATCATCATGGACTATGGACATATTCTCAAACAATGTCCTGTAAGTGAACTAATTACGCCTCAAAAAACTTTGGAAGATACGTTTATTGATTTAACCGGTAAATACTAATTATGGTACGCGCAATATTTTATAAAGAATGGCTCAAGTTACGCCTTGTATGGTGCCTTGCCTTCGTGATACATATTGGTCTGATAACCTATCTCCTCCTCGCACTACGCGCTACACTATTGTCAGCCGGCACCATAGAGACATGGGCAACTATGATAAGTCGGGATGTACTAATGATTAACCAATTAACATACTTGCCCTTAATCACAGGTGTATGCATTGCCTTGTGCCAATGGCTACCGGAAATGCAAAATAAACGAATACGTTTAACTCTGCACTTACCCATTGATTATTCCCAATCTATTGGTATTATGCTTTTGAGCAGCCTGATAGGTTTATGTATCCTATTCAGTATTGATGCAGTGACGCTGTCGATTGTAGAGCAGCTATGGCTTCCACGCGAACTGGTCTGGAGAACATTTATTACGTGCTTGCCGTGGTACATAGGTGGGTTCATCGGTTATAATGTTACTTCATGGTGCCTATTGGAACCGCTTTGGAAAATGCGCTGTGTAAACTTCCTAATTGGCGCGCCACTGGTAGCACTCTGTTTCCTCACGACTCAGCCTGCATGCTATATCGCTATGTGGCCGTGGCTGCTTGTAGTGTTAGTCGCTACAGCCTGCCTGCCTTTCTATTCCATATATCGCTTTAAACTTGGAAAACAATGAGATATATTAAATACCTTATCATCGCTCTATCGCTAATTGTGATAGCTTGGTTGCTACCTGCACTATACGAATTAGTTATACCACGTACAGACAAAATGCCATTTGTTGTGTATTCGTGTTTAGATAGTACGTTTATTCGCTTCGAGAGTAGCAATAAGCAAATACGCTATGTAGATTTCCGCGGGCAGGAGTTTAGCAAAACACAGGCAGATAGTCTGTTGCCCCTTTTTGCTTTCCGTCAATTAGTAGCAGAAGGAAGACTACCCGATTCGCTGTATGGCGTAGCGCTAACTCCTAAACTGATTCAACAAAACAGTTTCCACTTCAAGACATCCCCAAAGCAACTTAACAAACCGGCTGTCGGATTATACACGATGTTGGAGTCGGCTTCGGGACGAGTGGATTTAACTTTGCCGCCGGATGTTTTCCGGCTAACCAAAGATGGGCTAGAGTTCATCGACTGCGAGACGAACACCATCAATCGGGCTAAAAGCGTGAGCTTCACACGCGAATTGACTAAACACGGATTTACCTTCCCAGTGCAACTCATCTGGGGAAATAGTTCTACACGTAAAGACTACGACAACGGTTTCCTGCTTACTGACAACACAAATCAACTTTTCCAACTCAAAATGATTAAAGGTACACCATTCGTCCGCAAAATTAAGACGGATAACACAAAAGGTTGGAAACAACTCTTTACTGTTGAACCGGCTAACCGCCAATTCATCGGCTTCGCAGTAGCCAAAGACGATTTACTATACCTTGTCAATAAAGAAGGGCAGACCGTTTTAGTCGATATAGACAAATACGACCCGCAAAACATGCAAATAACTATCGTTGGAGACTTATTTCATTGGACAATAACAGAATACACAGCTACCGACTCGCGTTATTATGCTGTCGATGCGAAGACGTTTGAGCAGGTCGCTTGTGAGATTGTGCCGGACGGCGAACGACCGCTTGCGCAGCGCATTGAACGATGGCTACTGCCTATCCGCTTGCGTTTCACGTCTTGGCGCACCCAACTGATCCAACCGAATATCAATGATGATTAAAGGAACAAAGTGCAGAAAATCATAAATTCTGCACTTTTTTTGTGTATAGGAGAAAAAAGTAAATTAAATTTGCATATTCCAAAAAAATATAGTACCTTTGCGGCGTAAAAGTCACAAAGATTAGGATGCGCGACTTTTGTTCCGTACGGCAGATGGTAAGTTCACTAAGAGTTATGTAACTGATTATCCTGTTTGGGTAAGAGAAATATTGAAATCAATACAATAACCGTCCCTGCTCCGGACGTTAACCCGAGCCGTCAGACCTAAGACGTTAAATAGGGTCGTCGCTTGCCGACGTAAACAGCAAGGACATAAGAATTATAGCGTTTGCGTATTTAAGGATATTATCAATCTTCGACAAATTGAAATGCTTTTCCGAGAATATAGCGAAACGCTCACACTATAAGTGTGGGCATTCTGCATATATTGGAAAGCATGGGAGTCGAAGCCCGATAATACCAATATAACAAGTAGAAGTCCGCACTTTTTCTTGTTTTTACGCAAGTGGTTATATGGAATATAAATCTTTAAAATATAACTGCTTATGAAAAGAAAACTAATCATCATTCCTTTGCTATTCGTTGCGATAGCGACGATGGCAGAAACGTCACTAATTGTTAAGCCGTTAATAGGCGAAGAGCGATCAGCGGCTCTTTCCACAATTGGCTATGTAAAAGTGACGAAAGATTCACTATTTGTATTTTCGCATGGCGATTTCTTGTTGTCAAAAAGTGCCATCAAAGATGTTCGTTATATCCGCTATGGCGAGCCAAATGATGTTACTAGCCTTGACAATGTACAAACGACATCCACTTGTCTTGTATATCCGAATCCGACACAGGATATGCTCATTATTGACAATGCAAATTGTGACAAAGCATATATCTTTGATCTCAATGGAAGACTATTAAAAACGACTTCTCTCAATGGAGAGCACACGTCTATTAACGTAACAAGCCTTCCGCAAGGCGATTATTTATTATTGCTTAACAATCAAACTATTAAATTTATAAAACAATGAAAAAAGTATTATTAGCTATTGCCGTTTTTGTAATGGCAATTTGTGCCAATGCACAAAAAAACCAGTATTTTTGGTATCAAGGTAATTTGATGATGGGCAATCCGATTGCTCAAATCGACAGTGTTACATTTGGCGAGGGCGAACCTACCGATACGCTTCACATTATGCTCCCACGCACAATCATTAAAACGGTGCATGATACATTGTATGTCACCATTCACGACACCATTTGTCCTGAAGGATCTTGGGAAAATGGTATTTTGCCAGGAGTGTTCTCTGTGTCTTCCAACAAACAAGTTAAATTCTCCCAAGGTAATTTGCAATTTAATGCTATGGGAGGTAGCCACAAGTGCGCAGACGGCACTACACAACAAGGCATATGGAGATTTGCAAAGAACCAATGGGACTTTGTTGGTGATGATACTGATGGAACTGTCTATAACAATAATGTAAAATGTAATAATGAACTCATTTCGTCTTCCTATAATGGATGGATAGATTTATTTGGAGAAGGAACCAGCGGTTGGAGCGGTGGTGCTTCGTGTCACCAGCCATGGGCTACAACTGCCGGTTACGGATGCGGTTGCTACAAATGTGGCAATTATGAAGGAACTTATGCTGATTGGGGTAAATATAATGCAATAGAAAATGGCGGAAATACTCCAGACATGTGGCGCGTGTTAAATCAATCTGAATGGAATTACCTACTTGACAGCAGGACAAATGCGTCTCAATTAAAAGGACTTGCGACTATTAACAATGTCAAATGTTTAGTTTTATTGCCCGATAATTGGAACGCTCCTGCAGGAGTATTATTTACAAGTTCTGAAGATTATAGCACTAATCAGTATAGTGCTGAACAGTGGCATGCTCTCGAAGTAGCCGGAGCCGTGGCTCTTCCCGCAGCAGGACTTCGTGCTGGTAGCAAGGATGGTAATCAGGACATCTCAGAATACGCACATCTTTGGCAGTATCAATATCATGACAATGGCAGTACTGGACAATACTGGGTTTCAACGGGTAGTTACGAACTTATGTTCTACCACAATAGAATCAATTGCGGAGACTACAGATGGAGTTGCTGGGGATCTGCAGTGCGTCTTGTTCAAGATGTTAAATAGCTTTCAAATCTAAGTATTATGGCACTAACAAGAGTTCGTGATATCATCGATGAATACGAAAGTAAAAGGTTCGCAAAAATAAAGGCCGACCTTTCTGCATGCGAAAACGCGCATGATTACGTATATGGGTCTCATCAAAACAGATGGGATGGCGGGTTTGACAATGTTGTAAAGGCTCTTGCCTCTCTAAAGATACAAAAGTGGCGCTTTACCAATTTCGAGCACCTATATGATGTCATCCGCACGATTTTCTTGCTTAATGGACATCGAAATGCATTCTTGACAATCTATGACACTGCCTTGCGTATCGGTTATAATCATAAAGAACAGATTTTGCCCAGTAAGTTTGTGTACTTGTATGGAAATAAGGCAATCGGACCATTAGGCAGTGCAACAACTATCTATGGAAAGAAATGGATAGACGACCACTATGACAAGGATTATAAACATCGTATCAAAACAAGATGGTTCAACGAAGAAAAATTCCCAAATTTGCCAAGTTGGGAGATTGAATCCATCCTTTGCATTTACGCAGATGAGTTCTCTGTAAATATGCCATACTAAAAATCATTCGTCTCAAGAAAGTAGCCGTAGTAAAAACTGCGGCTACTTTTGTTTTTCTAATTTCCTTCGTTCCGTTCTCGACTTAGTCGAATCAATGCAGCGAGGACTAAACCAACCTATGTTCGACCTTAAAGTTAGTTGGTTGATTCGTTAGTCGGTGCGGTTGTGGGAGTTTCTGTTGGAGCCGGTTGCGGGTGTTGTTTGGCTTTGAGTTGGGCGCGGAGAGCAGCCGCTTGTTGTTCGAGGATTTCGGCCTGATGTCTCAGCATGTAGTCAGAGACATCTTCGGAAGAGGTCTTCTCGGTAGCGGTAGCAGAGATCTCTGCAAGGTATTCGTCATACCACTGCTCAAAAGGATGTTCTACTTTCCACTGATGTTGAAGCATAGCGAACTTCCAATTCTTTGGGTCAGAATACGGACGATTATTTGCCCCAATCCGCATAGCTGCGTTCCACTCTTCAGTTACTTGAGCGATTTGCTCGTCGGTAGTCCAGAGTTCGCGAATCTGTTTGTGAGCTGCCCCGAAAGCGAGCGAGTTCCACTTCTGACGCGGAGACTGGTTACGTTGATAACCTTCTACGCGGTCGCGATAGAATTGATTACCGGCTTTGTCTACATAGTAATAACCGGGACTGTCTTTTTTTGTTTTGCCGTGCACTTGGGCAATCGGACTTACACTTTCTGCTTTTGCCATAATGATAAATATTTAGTTGTTATATGATTTTTTGTGTTTCATAGTTGAAGTATACTTGTAGTATAGTTAAAGTATACTTGACCGTCGATTCACTGTCGATTGACAGACACTCCATCGTCGTTCAATCGTCAGTCGACCGTCGGGTGACTGTCGGGCGACCGTCGGGTGACCGTCGGGAAGAGACGGAAACGAATGAGGGTGCAAAGGTACAACAAAAAAATGGAATATGCAAGGGAAAATGAAAAAAATGCAAGGAATTTGGAAGAAAATGGAGGAAAGATGAAGATAAAAGGGGAAAACCGCCGGAATACCGGCGGGACAGGACACGAAAGCGGCGAGTGACACTCGGGAAAAAGAGGAAGAAGTAATAACAAGCAGGCATAGGATGCCGGGCAATGGATGACGTTGAACGGGCTTGAGGACGGGCGGGGCGGCATTTGGATATGCCCGTATCAAAAACGGGCGCAATAGACAAAGTGCCGGACGGACTCGAGACCTACCGTCCTCTTGCAGGGTTAGGCGTAGGATTATAGGCAAGAGGACAGCGAAGGGCTAAACCGCCTATGCCGAGCCGGAAAGACGACGAAATGGAAGAAAATAGTGGAAACTTGCACTTTTTATTTGCATAAATGCAAAAAAAGCAGTAATTTTGCACCGCTAAATATGTCGTGTATGAAAATTATAGAACGTTTGGCGGCTCTTAGAGCCGAAATGAAAGCACACGGACTGGCGGCATATATCGTGCCCGGTACAGATCCGCATGCTTCGGAATATATGGCTCCGCACTGGATGGAGATGAGTTGGATAACCGGTTTCCTCGGCGAAACAGGAACAGCTGTAGTGACGATGGACCGCGCACTCTTGTGGACAGACAGCCGCTATTACCTCCAAGCCGAAGCAGAACTGCAAGGAACAACCGTCGAACTTATGCGTGAGTCCGATGTCGATTGTCCGACTATCAGCGACTGGCTGAAGAGTGACATCACAAATCGCCACCCGCAAACCACAAACACCATCGGTGTCAATCCCGAAATGTATTCCGTCAACGCTTATAAAAAACTGCGCGACGAACTGGAAGATGGCGGTATCAGCCTGAAATCCGTGGATTTGATTCGTCCTATTTGGACGGAAAACAGACCCGATATACCGATGTTCCCGCTTTATATATACGACGATAAATTTGCCGGAGAAAGTGTCGAATCCAAATTGAGTCGTCTGCGCGAAGCCTTGGCGGAAAAACGTTGCGATGCTGCTGTAGTAGCAGAATTGGACGAGATTGGCTGGCTGCTCAATATCCGTGGTAAGGATGTTGATTATACGCCCTGCGTCATCAGTTACGTCGTCGTCGAAGCGACCAAGTGCACACTCTTCATAGACCGGCGCAAGGTCAGCGCAACCTCTGCTGAGGAACTGCAAAAGAAAGGTATCGCCCTCGCCGGTTACGAAGACGTCTTCCCGTACTTGAACAAACTCCAAGCCAAAGGTGTACTTTTCGATGGCAACCGTGTTAACGAAGCACTCTATGAGGCCATCAATCCTGCTATCAGCCGCAAAGTTAACGCTTCGCCAAGTCCGCTGCAAGTGATGATGTCCATTAAGAACGAAGTTGAACTCAACGGCGAGCGTGAAGCCATGAAAGTGGATGCGGTAGCGCTGACGCGTTTCTTCATGTGGCTCGAGAACGAGGCGATGAAAACGCCGCAAACAGAGATTACCCTTGCCGATAAACTGCATGAGTTCCGTGCAATGGGTAAGAACTTCACGGACGAGAGTTTCTGCACGATTGCAGGTTGGAAAGGAAACGGCGCGATAGTTCACTACCATGCGACACCCGAAGCGTGCGCAAAGATAGAAGGCAACGGCGTGCTGCTGCTTGATTCCGGAGGACAATATCTCGACGGCACAACCGATATCACACGAACTGTGTGGATTGGCGACGAAAAAGCTATTCCTGCTGCCGTGAAGCATGACTTCACGCTTGTGCTAAAAGGACACATAGCGCTTGCCAAAGCACGTTTCCCCAAAGGCACTCGCGGCAACCAACTCGATGTCTTGGCGCACCAGTATATGTGGGCGGAAGGTATCACTTACGGCCACGGAACAGGTCACGGCGTCGGTCATTTCATGGGCTGCCACGAAGGACCTGCCAATATCCGTACGGATAATAATACTAACCCGATGCGTGCAGGTAATGTCTTCTCCGACGAACCGGGTATCTATCGCACCAACGAATATGGTATCCGTACCGAGAATCTTGTTGTCTGCGTGCCGGCTGGCAATTTCCCTCGCACAACGGGCGAGACCTACTACGAGTTTGAGACGATTACACTTTGTTTCTATGACAAACGATTGATGGATATATCGATGTTAACAGCAGAAGAAATAGATTGGATTAATGCTTATCACGCGCGAGTGGCTGCCGAGACGCTGCCGAGACTCAACGATGAGGAAAAAGCATATCTCGAAGAAAAATGTAAACCAATAGTGAAATGAGTTTAG
>ODAI010541354.1_pt1 | contig 10524 bp, 13 predicted proteins | sample 1539321 | NCBI WGS metagenome assembly ODAI01 (sample SAMN02144231, study PRJEB22623) | gut metagenome | biome: sheep rumen | host: Ovis aries | place: New Zealand | reverse complement strand
TGTATTTTTTCACTAATGTTAATTTTATCCGGAGTTGTGAAATTTATATCAGGAATTTCGTTCTGGTCTGATGCCCGAAGGTGAATGTACCGGATAATTTCCTGAATAAGCTTTCTATATAATTTTTTCATATTCCTATACCCATCCTATTGCCAAAAATTTAAGTTTTTTGTAGAATTCTTCAAGATGTTTTTCAGACCATCTGAAATATTTTTTCATTCCTTTTCTGTTTCTGACTTCTTCAACCATCGGTCCAGAGTCGAGAAAATACCAAATATGGGTCGAATCTCCATGAAATTCAAATTCAATGAATTCATAATTGTTTTCCGTATTTTTTACCCGTATTGACATTCCGGAATCAAGATTCATGAACAAGTCTCTCTTGTACACAGAAATGTCATATTTGTGATCGAATATGTTGATTGATCCATATTCGCATGCTTTGGGCATAAATATGACAATGTTCCAGAATGGAATTAAATGTTGATGAATATTTTTAAGGAACTCTTCCTGATGTTCATTGCAGAGAAAATAGAATGAATCTCTGATATTTTGAATGAATTTCAGCATATTTTACTGTCTCTACACTATTGAAAGATTAAGAAGCTTCATTTTTCTGTATAGTTCTCCGATTCCACTCGCCTTAAATCCATGAATATCTTTCATGATCCGCAGCATCTCCCTGCCGCCAATTTTTTCAATAGTTGATCCGTGACCACTATATGTGGCATATTTTACATTTGAACAGTCTTTATCGAAATACAGGTCGAAAAACGTTGTCTTGTTTTGCAGATAATTTTCTCCTACCGTAGTAACCATGAGAAGAATGCCGTTCGCTCTTTCATTGGTGAGATGACCATGATGCATATTTGAAAATGCATGCACTTTTACGACAATATTGTATCCTATATTTAAGGAATACGATTTAAAAATGTTGTTATGCTGCTGCATCTTCTTTTGCAGCTGCCAGTATGTAAGCAGTTCTTGATAAAGTTTCCTGGTCACGCTTTGCATATTCCCTCCATCGGTTTTTTATACTAGAGATACATTCAACATTTTCAATTCAGCAAGAATTTTCTTGATTCCTGAAAATTTGAATTGAAAATTAAGATAATCCATAATTTCAGAATTTGATGGATCTCGCGGCAGGTATCCTCCTCTGGCAGATATTTTAATAATTTTATTCACATCGTTGTTGAAGTCTATGCGAAACTCCATAAATGTTCTATGTTCTAGAACTTTGGACCATTTTGGAATCCACATTAGAGAAATCATTAAAAGATCTCTTGGAACATGGATATAATTGTCCTCTTCTGGAACATATGTATAAATTGTGGTTGGAAATATTGTAAATACAATTTTTGTGTCATTTACATGAATTGAATTGCTGAATGGTCCAGTCAATGTAGAAGAATAACGCTTTTCGTTTTTTTCAAACAAATCGTTCCTTTTTAAATAGTAATACCGAATAATTTCGGATTCCAGATTTTTGAAGGTTGACATTTCTGGCTGCCGTTTTTTTTAAATGTTCTTCAAATTTAATTGAACAACCGTCAAATATAGTTTTTTGAACACATCATATTTAAAATTGAACACATTTCGAAACCAGTCTGTAAAAAACCGACTAATAGACAGGAATTCTCTATGCGGATAATCAATTATCACATCTTGAACACGTTTTGTTTTCTTGTCAATGATGAGTGTATAAATGGTCATTTGTTTAGTGACTTCTTGTTTGGGATCCCAAAACGGCCATATGGTGATTTGCAGTGCAAAATACTTTTCTGGCTCGTGCGTGAATGCAAGATGCCTTCTTCCTGCAAAGGAATTCAACTCAATTTCAAAATTGACAGAATCGGTGGAAATGCTGATTCTGTCAATTGGTGGAGGATAGATGGGTGATTGACTCCGAAAATGACTTTTCCATTCACTTTCTCCAATTTTACAATATCTCCAGAGTTCGTCTTCCAGTTTTTTCATGATTCCCATTATACTTTCTCTAGCGTATAAAGTTTCAGAAACTTAATATAGTCTAGAAAATCATTTTCACTCCAGTTTAAATATTTGTAGAAATGATCGTCTTTAAGAAGCTTGACTGATCTTGATTCAGCAAATGCTCTATTGTTTGACTTAAGATGTTTAAAAATTATAGCATCTTTATAGTATAGCGTCTGAAGCATCTGAGAGCAGTTGGAATACATTAATTCTGTTACAAATCCATAATTCCAGTTGCAGACTAAATTGAAGAAATATACTCTACCATTGAAAACTAGAGTTTTCCAGTCATACTTTTCTTCGTTTATTGGGAGAAATATACTTCTTAATGTTTCTGATATCTTTTCGAGTTCTTCAACATGCATCGATGTTTATTTTTGTACCTTCCTTTTTCTAGATGTTAATAACCAACTTCAAACTTTGATACAATTTAAAGATCTTTTCTTCTGGCATCTTGTTTAATGCGTCTCCAAACCGGCCGCCGTTTTCATGCATCTTGAAGAGCAGAGCCTTCAAAACGGGGTCAAAACCGGCGGCAGAGAGATTCAATGCAAATTGCTTTCTTTCTTCGGAAAATGCCTTTTCATAGAATGAATTGAATGTATTTTCCATATTTTCTCTGATTTTTATCCATGGAGTAAAGAATTCCATGTCTTCAGGATAATATGAAAGATATTCATCTTCTTCATGCATCCGGACAAGCTGAATTACTTTTTCTTCAGTTAGTCCGCCAGTTCTGAGACTAAATGCAGCAACATGTGCCGGCGACTTTATTTTAATCCTCCATCCACCGTTTCTGCAGACATATCCTTCTTCAGTAAACGGAAGCGATTTTGCTGTATTAATAATGTTTTCAATTGTATCGAAATGATATTCCTTCGGATACAACGTCCATCCAATTCTGGAACCTTCAGCATGCTTGTCTACATATTCGCCAGTTTTCTTATTTCTGACGGCAAGCAGATACATTTCGGTTCTTTCTGGCTTCACAACATGCGGGTCAAATTGGCTCATAAGTTCGAATATATATGAATAGTCTTTGTTTCCATTGATATATACTGGGGTCAAGTCTATTTCATTATCAATAAGTTCACCGAATGTCTTGTATTTAACGTTTGTGTTAAGAGGTCCTTCAGCATAGGCTAGAGAGCGTGAACAATGACGCCATTTCTCGCCATCATGATATAATCCAATTAAAGACCCATCAAGTTTCTCCTCGCAAACCGAATTCGCAATGTCAAAATCGGCGGCCGAAGGATCTTCACCATAGTTGAAAAATCTGTCAAACGACCTGTGAAGAACTCTTTCCAGATCTTTGGAAACTATAAGATTTCTACAGGCCATGACAACCGGTTCAAACTTGTATTTGGAAGAATCAACCTGATCATAGTTCAAGACATATCTATCAGGATATTCCCTAACCTTGACTCCATATTTATTGTATGGACCGATCAGCATATGGTCCTTAATAGCCAGCAGCAGATCTGAATCCATTAGAAGAGTCGATCTATTTTTATCTTTCATATCTGCGATTGTACTCCGTTCTAAATGTTTTTTCAATAGATCTGAAAAATGGAGATTTTGATCCATCTCCACCCCAATTCATGCTTGGATTAATGGAAAGTTTAAGTCTTAATGCCTCGTTGTAGATATGCCCACCATGATAAATATGATTTGTGTTCAAAATCAAAGCAGTAAATTTTCTAAAAAAATCAATTGCTTCGTTTGACCTGTAAAGCAAATAGACGAGGGGAACGTTTCCATAATTGAAAAGCTGACTGTATGAATCTGGATAGTCAAATGTAATTATGAAATTATCAATTTTGACCTCCACTGGAACAAGTTTGCTGAAAATATTTTCAGCTTTATCGATGATTTCATGGATAAAGTTTCTTTCCCTATATAGATCAAAAATATCATACCTATAATGAAGAACGTCTTTATCAAAATCAATTAACTCGTTAATGTCCATCTTCCGTCCAAAATTCCGAAACATGTGGCGACATTTGTATATTGTGTCTTGATAAGACAGAATTGGATCCAGAACCTTGTAGCGGGGATGAACGTCAAGCAGATGTCCATCATTTGGGGTGAAATACCCCCCAGTCAACGGTATCAATTTCCAGTCGCACCGGTCAATAGAACACAGATAATTTATTGCAATTCTGGCAGCAACGTAAAAACGGCGGCCGAGATTGGCACAAAAATTAAGCCTGGACTCATCTATTTTTATCTCCATACAATTAACATTTCTATATAAAATATTCAAAAATAAAAAATGCTGGCTAAAAATTCAAAGCCAACATTTCTAATAACACTCAGAATGACAAATTATCAAGGTCAAACAAATTTTTTCTTGTTTGCATTAAAATTCTGTATTCTGAAAAACTTCCAATTGGATTATTTATATATGGATTCCAGCTTGCATATGTGTCAACCAACTTTCTCATTATTTCTCTAGATCTTCCACTATACATGTAATTAAAGAAATGTGTAGAAATACACATTAATCCAGTTAGCCGTTTTATAAATTCCAGCATTTCATCAGACATCAGCATAACTGCGATAAGAGAATGTCTACCACTTCGAATCATTCCATGTCTATATTTATTCCTTCCACAGCCAGTCTGGTATACAACAAACTGGTTTCCAATATTTACTTCTATTGGAACAGTTTTGGACACCACTTTATGAAGTTTCTTTAAAACATCAATTCTATGGTTCATTTGCAGTCTGTTGTGATAATTCAAATAGTCGTGTAAATCCAAATATTCATAGAAATTTATAAAAAACGCAGAGTTTGGTGAAGCATCAATTCTGAATACTTCTACAGATTTGGTTCCAATTTCGCCTCGTTCAACTCCTCCTATTGGTTCGGAATAGAATCCCCTGTTTAGAGAGTTGAACGGAACAGCATTCCGGTTCCCACTTAATAAAATTTCAACTTTTGAAGGCATTCCAAAAAAATTCACAAAGCTAAGTAAAGAAACATTTCCAGTAATATTCATCAAATCGGCATACTTCCATAGAAGCATCGACATCAAGTAGAATTTTCTTCCAATTGAAATACATTCATTAAATCTATCACCTTCAACATCCTGAATCGACAGCTTTATCATGTTCCACAACCTTTATGGTTTTGAAAAAAATTTATTCAAATTGTAAATATCGGATTTCCAACTTTTATTGTAGTGATCGTATAAGCATCGCACCGATTTAGAATTATTCAGCGACCAAGATGTTCGAGTGCTGATATCCATGAATAGAATGCTGGATGTCATGATTAGGGAAATTAATCCATTTATGAAATCAATGACCTTACCCGACCGATATAGTACATCTATCAAAGAAAATCTGTCATTCGGAAGAAAAGTCGAACCACCATATATACAAGGTATGTCAACAGAGTCATTGTTTATTTCCATAGGAACTATTGACGCAGTAGCAGCATAGAATATGTCTGCAACTTCTTGACTATATTCGTCATGATACTTGTTTCTAAATTCAGAATAGTTCAAATTTGTATATCTGTTTATAAATAGCTTATCTCCAAAGCATCTAAACAATTCGTGTGTCCTGGTAAGAGGAAGATTATCATATTCATAAAAATGAAAATAATCCAAAGAATCTTCTTCATTTTCTTCATTTTCATCAGATTCGTCGTCAAATTCATCGGAATAAACGGTCATTGAATCAAAGAAATCTTCATTATTACCAACATTAAAAATAAAATCGTATTCAGATCTTCTGTTGGAAATATTGTTCATGTGTAAATTTACATAACGTGGCATACGCAAAGAAATACAGTATTTCCTAAGCAATTCTACAGCCGTGTAAAACCGGCGGCCGGTTTTTATGGCGAATTCCAGTCTAGCCGCATCTATCCTGTTTAGCATTTTCCAATCCTATTTTTTTTCGAGAGAAAAACACGTTATCCAGTTGCATATAGATGGTTTCCAACTTGTATATACATGTTCCCAATCAATCGATGTGGAATCCGAATCTCCAAAAAAGCTTTCCTTTAAAAGTGAAATGTAATAAATAGATGAAAACATCGATAATTGAATTACTTTATAAATAAATTCAACTACTTCATCCGACCTGTACATCGCATCAATCAAAGGTATTCTTTGATTCTCAATAACATCCAAATCTCCATATCCACATTTGACACGAAACGAGTTGAGATTTAATTCAACAGGGACAATGCATCGCGTTCCAGCATAAAACTTGTCGGCAATTTCTGGAGTATATCTTTCAAAATAAAATTTTCTGAATTCTTGATAATTTATGTTTTTGAAAATATTAATATATATCTCCCCACCACAAAATTTAAACATCTGAGTAACTCTTGAAGAATCGGAGTCATTAAATGGATAATATGGATTAAAAGGAGTATCCATGTATCTTATGTAAAAATCTGCTTTTAAGGATGAAATTTCTAATTCTGGGGGGTAATTTAAAGGAATCCTACTCGCGACGCCAATGTTTTCAGCATATCTGCTAAGCAGTTTGCATAAAACATAAAAACGGCGGCCGAGCCCTAGGCAAAAATTAAAGCGCTTGATATCAAGTTCTTTTAACATAGCACTTTTAATATTTTTATATAAAATCTTTAAAAATAAAAATTTGTGGAAAGGAAATCAATAAAATTTCCTTTCCTAATTAATTAAATATGTTTAGAAAATGCTCGTTCTAATGTCGTCGCAAATTCCCTTTTCAAGACATTCATCCGCAGTCAGAAGAACATCCTTCTTAAGAAGCTTTTCCAGATCTTCCTTCTGAATTTTTGTATGCTTCAGATAAATGCTTTCCAATATTTCTTCAACCTTTTTGCAGTTTGAATATTCCTGCAGCATTTCACTCAGCTTTCCTCCCATGTAACTGCTCAGTTCATGCACCAGAAGAGTTGAAGAAGGAGAGATATATCTTTCAGTACATCCAACAGTCAGCAGTGTAGCAGCAGAAGCTGCATATCCCTCCACATAAGATATTGTCTTTACCTTTTTCGAAATTTCCTGAATGACATCATATCCAATGAATCCAGCAGAACAGAGTCCACCATCGCTTTGAATATGAATGCTGATGGGATCAGGAACATCCTTTCCCTTTGACACCATCTCGCTTAAGTTTTCCTTAGCCATCTGAACAAGAACATTGTTCAGCTTGAGAATGGATTCAGGAACAACATCGCAGTAGAAATAGATGTGGGAATTGGGAGCCATTGAAATTGTCCCAATTCCACCCATCGTAAACTCTTCGTCGTCTCCTCCCTTCAGAAGAATCTTTTTCAGCATTTCGGGATCGAGAGCCATTTTTTCTTCTTTGCAAAACATAGTTTTACTCCTATTAAAGTTTATTTAAGAAAACCTTTTCATGGAAACAGAGTTTTTCAATGTCTTCCGGTTCAAGGTCGTCGATGCTTTCAGAATCCAATTCATTAATTGACAATCTATTAGGCGTATAGGCAAAGCCAAGAAGAGGAGATATCTTGGATGCGACCGTCTTTTCCGACAATTTCAGAGTGACGTTTTCTCCCTGATTATATCTCCAAAATTTACCATCTCCAGTCATGAACATGTGGGCAAGAACGATTTCAACGAATGATGAATATAAGTCACCAACTTCAAGGATGCATGACATGAGATCCTTGTAGTATTCAGGAACGGTCTTTTCAATCCTGTCATCTTTCTTCATCAATTCTTTTACCTGAATTACCGTTGCAAGAACATCGTTATTGACAACTGGTTCGGAAATTTTAGTGAATTTGACAATCTGTCCTTCTGTGGATAGATATCCTCTAATATTTCTGATTTCATTTGGAATATCATCAGTATTGAATTCAAGAGATATCAAATGCCCATCATCTTTAATGTCGATTAAACAGTCCTTCATAAAATCTGAAACAGTTTTGTCTAGATCCAGTTCACTAGACCCAGAGGTGTGGAATGACCTCATCAATAACTGCGTCAATCTCTCGGTGATTACCTGTCCAGCAGTAATTCCAATAAATCGCGTACGAAAATGGCGTTCGCCGAAGCACTTCTTGCAAATCCTGAAATTTTCAGTCTTGCAAGTCATGGGACTTCTAATCATGATTCTTTGATCAATTAAATCAAATTCATCACCTTTCAATATTTTCCATTCGTCAGTAGCAAGCTTCTTCCAATATTTTCCAGCAAGACATCTAATATGCTGCTTGCTGAAAGGAGTTATGTTTAATCCTGTAGTGCATCCACAGTCGTCTTCAACGATTTCGATTGGGGACAAGGACATAGCGAGTGTCCTCTCTAAATAACCTGATTCCGGGACACTGCGGTCCTTGTCTATCACTGTATTTTATAGACTATTTCATTTTTATAGTCGTTCAACTCGTAAAGAGTTTACTAAATTAAGTTTCTTTTAAAAGGATTGATTTAATCCTTTTCTAGTACCCAAAAAGACTTTATCAGTGTTAAAGTCGTTTAACTCTATATCTTGATATAGAGATTTTGAACAAAATTATATACTTATATTGCACCAGGTACATTTCTGGTGCACTCTGAAAGAATTGTTCTGGGGTCAACCCAGTTATCAAAGAACTGTTAATTGGAACCGGATCTACAACATTGTTTTCATCGGCCAACAATCCGATGTTAATACAAGATCTGGCTAATTGTACTTTACTAAATCTGGAACCAGATTTAAATAGTTTATACAAGCTGGATTCGTGTGGAAAATCTTCAACGCATCTGTCTGTTAAAGCATTGTTGATATGATATGAAAGATATGCGTTTCCTGACGGTATCCTGTTGATTAATTCATGGTTATCGTCGTTTACTAGCGATACCATTTCGAATAGACTCAAACTCGGAATATGTTTTGTCAAAGTAATAAATGACATTAAAGTTCTTTCTAATTCGAATAACTGGTCGTAATATTTTTTGCTATCACAGCCGCTGTTTTCATAGATCGTTTTGCTGACCAGCTGTATCTGCTTCTTTGTAACAGGTTGATTAATTAATACTTTATTAAACCCACACCATTTGTTAAATAGACATACGCCATAGGTATATTTTGTTCCATTTACAGAAACGGCGGCATTAAGACTATCATTGAATAAATCAAGATCTTCTGGAAGATTTTGTAGATCATCGATATTTTTAAATAGCTTTCCTTCAAATTCTTCAAAACCATGTGTTAGGATATATGCTGCATACAATGCTTCGTGTCGTATCGTACTTAGACAATCATCTTTTGCATCGTAGAATACAGTATTCTGAATGAATGCATGGTCATACATTTGTTTCAATGCATCAATATCATGATTGAGATAAATTGCTGAAGTATCTCCATCGAAATCCATATTCAATGGTTCAATGCTTAGCGGTGGCGTTCCAAAAGTGATTTCATCATCATCTCTTGGAATTAGTTCCATAGTTGGAACACTGTGGCTCCATAGAGTGGGCTGCCTATTCCACCAAGCAAGCTGTCTTATATTCATGTCTATCTCTGACAATATAAAAACGTCCTCCTACCATCTCTTGTTAATGGAATAAAGTAGAAGAATGCAAGATATGAACAGAAATACAGCAATTCCGAAAATGCATTTCAGAACGAATATGGTCATCTCACCCATTCAATTTCTTTGCCTCCTCTGATTCAGAAAACCACTTAAGAAAGTCTAGAAAATGTTTGAACACTTCTGCATCTTCTCTGATTTCTGAATACTTTTTATTAACTATTTTTGAAATACACTCATCATATTTCATAATTCCCTTGCTTGTAAGATAATGCAAGAAATATGGAAACCACAATGTAAACAGCATCTCTCTAGGAACCTTCAATTGATATGGCTTTACGGAAGGATCAACGGTAACGACTGTTCTACCGGAGAATTCGAGAGTTCTGGAAAGAACAGTAGATCTTACAAGACCTTCCTTACCTCTTATATGCTCGAATGCCCAGTTGTAGACAAGGTCTACATAGGTCTGATAAAATGCAGACATCAAATCATATTCAATTGTATTTGCATTCAATTCTTCAAAGTCTTTTGCTTTGAATTTTTCCTGAAGCTCGTCCGACCATGCATGAATTTCCTCCATGATGGTTGGATAGAACAGACTATTTCTTTTATTGGAATTCAATAATGATATATAGAATTTATTTACTTCTTCATATCTCAATACGTCCGGCTTTGACGGATCCTTAAATACTGGTCTTACATCCGGCGGCAGAACGTCTATTTCATCAATTATGATTTTATCATCAAATAATTTCTTAATATATTCAATTTTGAATATGTCTGAAATGAATTTGAGAACGAATATTAGACTAAATATGCCGCCGATTCTGAATGGAACCGGTATCATGTCGACAGGACAGTCTGATAGATTTCTTATTATCGTAATTTCTGTTTTATCCTGAGATATTGCAATATATCTGCTTAGTGCGGCGTTTGCATCGGATTGATGAGGATCAAGGAGCTGCTTGTGCTGCTTTCCGATGATTTTGATAATTTCATTTTTCTTGGTGGTCTTGAATACAGGA
>ODAI013695858.1_pt1 | contig 10525 bp, 10 predicted proteins | sample 1539321 | NCBI WGS metagenome assembly ODAI01 (sample SAMN02144231, study PRJEB22623) | gut metagenome | biome: sheep rumen | host: Ovis aries | place: New Zealand | reverse complement strand
GAAATTCGATATAATACTGTCCTGCGAGCATTCGCCATCGTGGAGAGTTGGCTGAGTGGTCTAAGGCGCACGACTGGAAATCGTGTGTGGGGTGATACCTCACCTAGGGTTCAAATCCCTAACTCTCCGCGTTGCCGCTTCCGGTTCCGGAAGCGGTTTTTTCTGTCCCGGAAAGCCCGGCTCCGGAAAGAACGGATCGGCTGCGCAAGGGAAAAAAAGAATCCTGTAACCGATCCGGTCACAGGATTCCTTCGTGCGGTCGACGGGACTTGAACCCGTACCCATTGCTGGACACGCCCCTCAAACGTGCGCGTATGCCGATTCCGCCACGGCCGCAGACAACGAAAAGTATTATAAATGCCATCCGGGCTTTTTGTCAAGCATTGACGCGATAAATAAATGCTGTTATTGTGAAGGGCACGGTGAAACGGCAGGAAAGGAAGGGAAGAAAACATGACGGATACCATCAGGCATACCCGCGCGGGCCTTCTGATTTTCGTCCTTTTTCTTCTGCTGATTCTGCCGCCTGTTTTATCTGAGCGGGCATCTGATTTTGAGGTCCGCCGCGTCGGCAGGATCGTAAGCTATACGGACAACGCATTCTCCGTCACCGCTCCGGAGGAGGGAGAGCTGCGCATCCGGATCTGCAACGATACGGATACCTTCCGCGTGCTGACGATGCATGTGCTGCCCGGGGATAATACGCTCCGCTGGGACGGCTGCGGATACAACAGCGAGCGGCTGCAGAATCTGAACTACCACATCGTCTGTACGCTGACCGGCCAGTCCGGACAGGAATACAGCCATACCTTCGATTCCATGGCGGAATACGGGCGGCAGGCGCTGCTTTTCGCGCTTTCCTCCTCGGAAACCCTGTCCCTGTCCGAACGGGAAGGCTGGTTCCTGGAGGCCAAAACCGTGGTGGACGGAACGCTCTGCATGGAATGGTCGCGGGAAGGTGAAGCGGAAGCGGCATATACCTTCCGCCGAGAGGTGAAGGGCAATCAGGTCAGCCGCATCACCTTCCGCGCCATGGCCGGGGCCCGGGAGTTCATCCCCGGAAAATACACCCTGAAGGTGTGGGAAATCTCCAATCCTGCCTATTCCGATTCCATGACGGTGAACGTCATCTCCGAGCCCGCGGAGGTTCTTCCGCTGGCCGAAACCGGCCGCATCATGCCGCGGGAGGAGGACGACGACGGGGAGATCTGGCATTTGATGCCCCAGCCCGCCGTGGTCGTGGATATCGGGTATACGGATCATCAGCAGGTATATGAACAGCCTGCAGAGGATTCCGCCGTGCTGGGAACGCTCCATGGCCAGACTCAGGCCCTGGAGGTGGTGGAGATCGCGGCGGCATGGGCCCGGGTTCGCGCCTACAATCACGAGGAAGGCGAACTCGTGGACGGGTGGGTTCCGGCCGGAAAGCTGAAGACGGTTCAGCCGCGCACGGAATACGGCATTCTCATCGACAAGTCCACCCAGACGATGACCGTGTTTCAGGAAGGCCGGCGGATCAGTTCCTTCCTGATCTGCACAGGACGCATGGAAGAAGGCGAACTGTATCAGGAAACCGCCGCCGGCAGCTTCCTGACCGGCCTGCACCGGGTGGATTATTCCACCAACGGTAAAAAATACGATTTTGTGATTCAGTATGACGGCGGGAATCTGATGCACCAGATTCCGTATGCATTCGGAAAGGGAAGGCGGGACTTTACCGAAGGTGCCGCCTGTCTCGGCGCAAGAGCTTCGCATGCATGCCTGCGCCTGCCGGCCGTTCCCGATGAGAGCGGGATCAATGCCTATTGGATCTGGACCCATATCCCGTATCACACCCGGATCATCATCCTGGATGATCCGCTGCTCCGCCGGAACCACGCGGCCATGGCCCGCGGCGAAATGCCGGAAGGCAATGAGCGCATCGATCTCTGGGATGATTCCAGCCGGGTCGCGGAGGAGGACGATGATGTCATTCGCCTGACCTTCGGCGGGGATGCCGTGATCGGAGGCCGGGAAAACTATTTCTCCCGGAACGACAGCCTGATGGCTTCTGTCCGGCGGTACGGCATGGATTATCCGTTCTCCGCCCTGCAGGAAATCTTCGGGACGGACGACGTCACGTCCGTCAATCTCGAATGCGTGCTGCAGGCGGACCGCGAAGGCGAGGATCCGAAGAAAACATGGCGCTTCCGCGGACTTCCGGAGTATACGGAGATCCTGACGGCAGGCTCCGTCGAGCTGGTGAACCTGGCCAACAACCATACGATTGACTACGGCGAGTCCGGCCTGGTGTCCACCCGGCAGGCGCTGGCGGGCCAGGTCGCGGCCTGCGGCGGGGAAACGCCGGTGGTGCTGACCGTCCGGGGGCACCGGATCGGCTTCGGCGGTTGCCGGGAAACGGCGTACATTCAGGATCCTTCCGTGATCGAAAAAGACATCCGGTCGCTTCGTGCGGCCGGATGTGAGGTCGTCATCTACCAGTGTCACTGGGGAAAGGAATACAGCGCTCACCGGAGCATTCTGCAGGAGGCCATGGCCAGGGCCTGCGTCCGCGCCGGAGCGGATCTGGTGATCGGCCATCATCCTCACGTCGTCCAGGGCGTCGAATACGTGGAAGGCATCCCGGTCGTCTACAGCCTGGGCAATCTCTGCTTCGGCGGAACGATCGATCTGACCACATATGAGGCGATGCTGGCCCGGGTGGAAATCCGGTTCGGGGAAAAACCGGCGCTCTCTCTTCGCCTGATTCCGATTCTCACCAGCTCCACCCCCGGAGTCAATGATTTCCGACCGATGCCCGCCGATGGCGATGCCGCGGACGGCATCCGGAATCAGGTGCTCATGGATTCCTTTTTTCCGGAGCGTTAAAGATATAGTATGTGCATTCCAGGCGCCCGTTATACAGGCGCCGTTTTCTGTCTGCCCGCTTTCCGAAGGCTCTCTCAAAGCCCGGATCGGAGGAAATGGCACACAGCGACCAGGAAGGGTTCCGCATCTGCAGCGCGTGCAGATCCCGGTACAGCTCCCGGCAGCTTTTCTGGTCGCTGAGCCGCTCCCCGTACGGCGGGTTGCAGATGAACACGCCGCCCTGATCCTCCATGGTCAGATCCTGCAGGCGCCCGACGCTGAGCTGAACCCGTCCTTCCATCTCCGCCTGGCGGCAATGTCTCCGGGCCAGTTCAATGGCCTCCGGATCCACATCCGATCCGCCGATGGAGAAAGGTTTTTCCCGGTCAAACCGGCTTTCGGCTTCCCGCCGGACGGTCGAAAAATCAAAGCCGGCACAGAAGGCGTATTCCTCCATGGCAAACCTTCTTCTCAGCCCCGGGCAGCGCCCGGCGGCCATCAGCGCCGCTTCCGCCACGATGGTTCCCGTGCCGCAGCAGGGATCATACAGCGGCCGGCCCACCCGCCAGGGGCTCAGGTGAATCAGCGCAGCAGCCAGCGTTTCCCGCAGCGGCGCTTCGCCGTTCCATGTCCGGTACCCCCGGCGGGAAAGCGCGTCCCCGGACGTATTGAGCAGAACCCGCACCTTGTCCGCATGGATGGAAACCAGCACGGAAAAGTCGCATCCGCTTTCCGGGAAACGGCTCAGCCCTCTGACTTTCCGCATCCGGTCCAGAATCGCCTTCTTGGTGATGGACTGGCAGTCCCGCGGGCTCATCAGGCGGCTTCGGGCGCACCGGGCATCAATATTGAATGCTTCGGCCCCATGCGCATATTTTTCCCAGGGCAGGGAAAGCACCAGCTGATACAGTTCTTCGAAGGAAACGCATGTCTGCTCCCCGACAATGATGAACACCCGGTCGCATACGTCCAGGTGCAGGTTACAGGCAAACATGCCGGCCACATCCGCGGTAAAGCGCACGCCGCCGTTCTCGGCCGCAACATCCGCCATTCCCAGTTCCTTCAGCTCCCGTGAAACCAGTCCTTCCAGTCCAAAGGCTGCCGTAGCATAGCAGGGAAACATTCCGTTCATTCTGATCCTCCCATGGATTGCTGTGATCCGCATCCAGTCTATCCGCTTTCCCGCACATTGTAAAGCACCAACTTGATTTTCAGCGGCTGCTGGGGTATACTATGATGGTTTATGAATCAAGAAGGAGGCGTTCATTAATGAAACTGATTATTGCAATCGTTCAGGATGAGGACTCTTCCAGGCTGATTTCGAAACTGATGCAGCAGGGCTTTGGCGTCACCAAGCTGGCGACGACCGGAGGATTCCTGCGCGCCGGTAATACGACGCTGCTGCTGGGCGTCAACGAGGACCGGATGGATGAAGCGATTCATATCGTGGAGTCCGTCTGCAAGAGCCGGAAGCAGATGACGACAGCCACCACCTCCGTCAGCGGAATCGCTCACGGTGAATATTCCACCTATCCGGTCGAGGTCACGGTCGGCGGCGCCACGCTGTTCGTCCTTTCTGTCGATCATTTCCTGAAGGTCTGACGGTCGGATGGCGGCAGATCTGAATTCATTTCGCAGCCAGGGTGAGGATGTCTCTGTGCTGCTGGATCAGCTGGCGGACAGGCAGCTGGTTCATGCCTGCCTGCTGAGCGGCGAAAAGGGCCTGGGGAAGAAAACCCTTGCATCCCGGATGGCTGCATCCCTTCTGTGCGAGTCCGAAGGACGTATGCGCCCCTGCGGCGCGTGCCGCGCCTGTGCGATGTCCGCGAATCTGGAGCATCCCGATATGATCGTGATCCGTCAGGGCGCTCCGCTCTCGCCGGATGTGAAGAAGGACCGGGCCACCATCCCGGTGGACGATATCCGCGAAATGATCCGGCTCTGCTCTCTGCGGACCATGGGCGGCAATGCCCGCGTGGTGCTGATTTTTGATGCGGAAAAAATGACGCCGCAGGCGCAGAATTCGCTCCTTAAAACGCTGGAGGAGCCACCGGAAAACACCTTTATCCTGATCTGTACGGATCATCCGGATTCCCTGCTGACCACCGTGATCAGCCGGTGCCGGCATATCCGGCTGCGTCCCTGGCCGAACGAATATGTGGAGAAGGTGCTGCGGGATCAGCATGTCGCTTCGGAGCGGATCCGCGATTCCGTCCGGTATGCCTCCGGTTCCATCGGCAAGGCACTGGAGCTCGCCGGGGACGAGACCTACTGGCAAATGCGCCGGGAGGTGCTCTCCGCCTTCTTTGCCGGCAAACTGCGCAGCGGGATCCTCCAGACCTCGAACGCCTGGAAGGACAGAAAGGCGGATGCCCCCCGCATGCTGGAGATTCTGGAGTCCATGGTTCGGGAACTGCTCCAGGTCCGGCTTGGCGGAGATGCGGATACGGAGGTTCCGCAGTTTCCGGACAACTGGGCGCATTTTGCCCGATCGGCGCCGGTGGAACGGTTCCTGTTTCTGCTCGATGCTGTTTCTCAGGCGCGGAAACAATTACAGTTCAATGTCAATTTTCAGGCAGTTCTGGAGCAGCTGCTCTTTGCCTTTATGGGGGAAGGAAGTCAATGGTAGACGTTACGGGTATACAGCTGGAACAAAACGGAAAAATATATTATTTCGAATCAAACGGCCTGACGCTTAATCCCGGGGATTACGTGATTGCGGACACCTCCCGGGGAATGGATCTGGGCGAGGTCGTCATCGGCAACCGGGAAGCGGAGGAATCCTCGCTCAGGTCCCCGCTTCGGAAGATCATCCGGCTGGCCACCGAGCAGGATATTCAGCACAGCACGGATAACCGCTCCAGGGAGCGGGAAGCCTATTCCATCTGTCAGAAGAAGATCGCGGAGCACCAGCTGGACATGAAGCTGGTCTCCGTGGAATACGCGTTTGACAACAGCAAGATTCTGTTCTATTTCACCGCCAACGGCCGGGTGGATTTCCGTTCCCTGGTCAAGGATCTCGCTTCCGTATTCAAGATGCGGATCGAGCTGCGCCAGATCGGCGTCCGGGATGAGGCCAGGATGCTCGGCGGACTGGGTCCCTGCGGACGGCCGATCTGCTGCGGATCGTTCCTCTCTGAGTTCCAGCCCGTTTCCATCAAAATGGCCAAGGAGCAGAACCTGTCCCTGAATCCGACGAAGATCAGCGGCGTCTGCGGCCGGCTGATGTGCTGTCTCAAATACGAGCAGGATCATTATGAACAGACCCGGAAGAAGATGCCGAGGGTCGGAAGGGAAGTCATCACACCCGATGGCGCGGGCCCGGTCACGGATCTGAACATCCTGAAGGAAACGGTATCCGTCCGGATCACCGTGGGGGATGCGAGTGAAATCCGGGAATATCCTCTTGATCAGATTACCCGGCCTCAGCAGGATTCCGGCATCGGCCGGAATGTGCCTGCCGCGCGTCCGGCGCCGGAAATCGTTCCGCAGGACCAGGAGGCTGCCGAAGCAGCTGACCCGGAGGACGTGGAGGATACCGTGGATCCGGAAGTGCTCGAGCTGATCTCCGACGATGAGGTGGTCATCGCGGAGGAAACGAAACCCTTAAGAGGCGATCGCCGTTCCCGGGAGAAAAAGCCCCGTCCCCAGGGCGCCAGCGAAAAGCTCGGAAAGCCGGTCCGCCGCGAGAACCCCAACAAAAAACCGCAGACGGACATGCAGCCGCAGGGGGAAGAATCGGAACCCGCTTCCGCACCCGGCCGGCCGCCCAGAGCTTCGCGCAGGCCTCCCCGGAAGGATTCGGAGGCCAGGCATGACGATCACCGCGATCTCCGACCGGCGCATGCGCCCGAAGCAAAGCCGGCAGCGCCTTCCGCTCCGGCAGCCGAATCTGCTCCCCGGAAATCCAGCTGGGCGGAAGCCGTCCGGCAGGCCATGGATGCGATCAAATGAGATAAATCAGACAAATGCAAGTGTTGCAATCGGGCCGACAAATGTGGTATGATTAGTTATGGACTAAACGTTCTGACAAAGAACGGAATAATTTGGAGGTAAACTATGGCTTACAAAATTTCTGAAGACTGCATCAGCTGCGGCGCCTGCGCTGCCGAATGCCCCGTTTCCGCCATCTCTGAAGGCGAAGGCAAGTATGAAATCAATCCCGATGCCTGCATCGAATGCGGTGCCTGCGCGGAAACCTGCCCGGTCGGAGCTCCTGCTCAGGCCTGATGCATGAAAAAAGAACCGTGAGTTGGGAGATCCCCGCTCACGGTTCTTTTTTTGTCCTGTCTGTCCAATCACCGCTGTTTTGATTATAATGGACATGTCGCTGAACGGCTGCTGTCCATCGGAAACCCCCATTGATTACAGATACTTCAAATGACGGATGAAAAGGAGAAATGACAGATGAAACGGATTCCTGCACTTGCGGTGGCACTGATCCTGTGCTTTTGCACGATGGGCATGGCATGGAGTGAATCAGATCAGCAGAAGCCCCTCGGACACCTGACCAAGCTGGGTGTGGATGAAGAAACCCTGAACGCGCAGATTCGCGATACAAACGCTTTTATGGATATTCCGTTTTCAGAGTATCAGTATTTTGATACGCTCAGCAGCATGATTCTTGCCCTCAATACCGGCGTGATTGACGGATTCATTACCAATGAGTACACATATGAGTTTATCAGGAGCAGAGAAGATCTGTATTCCACTTTTTCAACCGATCCGGATCATGAATACTCCTACGGTTTTTCCATGCTTTTGCGCGAAGCGGATCAGGAATTGTGCAGCCGGATCTCAGCCATCATTTCCCGGATGAAGGAAGACGGAACGATGGATGCACTGAAGCGGCAGTATGTCGATCAGTGCATTGAAGGGCAGGAACCTGTCGCCATTGAGCCTGCGCATTTTGATCAGGCTCCGACGCTGAAGGTCGCGCTGACGGGAGATATTCCGCCGATGGATTATTTCAACGCCGATGGTACCCCCGCGGGTTTCAACACCGCACTGATCACCGAAATCGGAAAGCAGCTCGAAATGAACGTTCAGTTTATTTCGATTGACAGTGGCGCCAGGGCCGTCAGCCTGGCTTCCGGCGATTCGGATATTGTTTTCTGGACAGAAGCGGCCAACTATTACAACTGGGACAATGCCGATCAGGAGGATCAGCCGGAAAACACCGTCATGACTGAGATCTACCTGCCGTCGGAAATCCGTCTGGTGGTCCTGAAGGATTTTCCCGGTGCGGATCAATAATATCAACAGTGTGCGATATCCTGATGGTATATGCCTTCCTCAAGGCTTCGAAATAACGACAGCGAATTTTTCCTGTTCATATGCCCTGTAAAAGTGCTATAATTCCATTGTTTGCTTCGCTCAGCCTCTGTTCCGGGCTGAACGCGGACATGATTCATCTGACGAAGGGAGCATTTCACCATGGAATTCAGGGTAGTCATTCAAAATCGTTTCTCCTGCAAGAAGTATTCTGACCGGCCGGTGGAAAAGGAAAAGCTGGAAGCGATCCTGAATGCCGGACGGCTGGCGCCCACGGCCAAGAACCTGCAGGAGCAGCATGTATATGTCGTCCAGAGCGCGGAAGCCCTGGCCAAAGTCGATTCCGTCACCCCCTGCCGGTATGGCGCTCCTACGGTGCTGGTGGTCGCCTTTGACCGGAACAACGTATTCACATATCCGGGCGGAAAGCGGGATTCCGGCGTAGAGGATGCCACCATCGTCGCCACCCACATGATCCTGGCCGCCGCGAATGAGGGCGTAGACAGCTGCTGGGTCAATTTCCTGGATCCGGAGAAGCTGGCGGAAGCCCTGTCGCTGCCGGAAAACGAAGAGATCCTGATGGTCATGGATCTGGGATATGCCGCGGAAGGCGCCGGCCCGCTCGCCAATCACGCCAGCCGCAAAGCGCTGGACGAAACCGTCAGCTGGCTTTGATTATCCGGTCATCCATCCATTTTTCAACGGAGTGATTGAGATGAAACTGAAGCAGCTGCCGGATGCGCTGACGGTATGCAAGGTCCCCTCGATGGCCGATATCGATCTCGGTGCCGGGTTCTTCTTCATCGGCAAAACGGATGAGGAACTCTCCCTGGTGTGCCGCACGGCGGATACGCCCGCACATACGTCGGAGAGGGAGGACGGATGGCGGGGATTCCGGATCGAGGGAACGCTGGATTTCTCCCTGATCGGTATTCTGGCGAAGATTTCCTCGATCCTGGCGGAAAACGGGATCAGCATCTTTGCCGTATCCACCTACAACACGGATTATATTCTGGTAAAGGAAGCGCATTTTGACCGGGCCATCTCGGCATTGGAATCTTCCGGCTTGTTTGCGGTTTCCGATACCGGTCATATGCTGGAAACCGAGACAGAATCAAATAACAGGTGAGCAGGATTCTGTTGCGTTGTTATATCTCGGAAGGAGTGAAATGAAAATGAAAAAAGGTACCCGAATTCTGGCCGCTGCTGTGGCTGCCGTGATGCTCATGCTGTCCGGAACCGCCCTGGCGGACGCGAAGATTCAGCAGATTGGCGCGCTGACGATGCTGAACATCTCCGAAGCCGATTACGCGCAGATCGTCCGTCAGCAGGTGATGGCCTCTGCCTTTCTGGGCGAGGATCAGCCCGGCGCCATCCTTGCGAAGGAGGGCTTTGTAGCTGAAAACCCGGAGATCATCTATTTCGATCATCTGACGGACCTGGTCATGGCGCTTCAGGCCGGGCAGATCCAGGCGGCGGATCTGCCGATGGAGGTTGCCATGTATGTGGCAGCCCACAATGATGGGCTGCAGATGATCAGCCCGCTGAATGATCCCGTGGACATCCTGGATCTCGACAACGTGATGGATATTCTCTGCGACTCGGTGTTCTGCTGTGACCTGTCCTTCATGACCACAGAGGAAAACAGCGCCCTGCTGGCAGAAATCAATCGGGCCGCCATGGAAATCTATGAGGATGGAACGGAGGACCAGCTGTACGAAACCTATGTGATCAACGCCATGGAGAATGAACCCGTCGTCGAGGATATTCAGCCGACGGAGGGATGGGAAATCATCCGCGTGATCGTGACCGGAGATCTGCCGCCGATTGATTACATGACCGCGGACGGCAAGCCCGCCGGCTTCAATGTCGCGCTCCTGCGGGAAATCGGCAAGCGGCTCCAGAAAAACATTGAGCTGATCCCGGCGGATGCCGCATCCCGGTCCCTGCTGCTGTCCAGCGGCGAAGCGGATATCGCTTTCTGGACCCGGAGCTCCGCTGATCTGGCCGGAATGGCGGACCTCGGTGTCGCCTATGACGACTGGGAGCAGTTCTATGAACTCGGAGCGGACGAACAGGCCACCGTCGATGAAATCAACGAAAAGGTTTTTTCCTCCTTCAATGCCGAACAGTTCACGAAGAGGGACCTTCCGGAAGGATTGACCACCGGAAACGATCTCTTCCTTTCAACGGTGAACACCCTGCTGGTCAATGAATCCGCGCTGCGGTAAGCCGGCCGCAAACCATGCAAAACAACCATAAGCGTCTCTTCGGGGACGCTTTTTTGATGTCCGCCCCGATTCCTGTCCCGCCCTGAAGCAGCAACCGCTTCGCCCCCAGCCATGCGCCCTGTCATCATGATCCGGCCCGGGAAATCCGGATGGACAGCGGGCATGCTGTCATG
>ODAI010564651.1_pt1 | contig 10525 bp, 12 predicted proteins | sample 1539321 | NCBI WGS metagenome assembly ODAI01 (sample SAMN02144231, study PRJEB22623) | gut metagenome | biome: sheep rumen | host: Ovis aries | place: New Zealand | reverse complement strand
TATGCTGATGATGAGATTTGCGGAAGCCGTAATGTCGATACCGAGTTTTTATCTTTTGATAATCTTAGCCGCAATTCTTCCCAGCGGAATGACAAGTATCCAAAGGTTTATATTAATCGTAGTAATTCTTGCGCTTATCGGTTGGGCAGGGTTTGCAAGAGTTGTTAGAGGTATGGTTCTGTCTGTTAAAACTCAAGAATTTGTTCAAGCCGCAGAATCTATCGGCGCTTCAAAATTAAGAATTATCGTAAAACATATTTTGCCGCAAACAACGAGTTTTGTTATTGTGGCAATGACCTTATCCGTACCGTCGTATATTCTTTCAGAATCAGGATTAAGCTTTTTGGGATTGGGTATTCAGCAGCCGGATGCGAGCTGGGGTAATATGTTGAAAGAAGCTCAGGAGTACACAAACATAATTTATCGACCTTGGCTTTTAACTCCGGGATTTTTAATTTTTGTTGCCGTACTTGCCTTTAATGTGATAGGTGATACAATTAGAGATATACTTGATCCAAAAAGCAGAAAGTAAGAAGGAATAATGATGGAACAGCTTATACCCGTTTTTGATTGGGACATATGTTTAAGATTAATAGCTGCGGTATTGTTGGGTTCAGCTATCGGGCTGGAAAGAGAAATGTCCAATAAATATGCAGGGTTAAGAACAAATATTTTGGTGTGCTTAGGTGCTTGTGTATTTACGCTTATTTCAATATACGGATTTCCAATGGTTGCAATAAGCGGTGTCGAATACGGAACACGTGATACCGCAAGGGTTGCTGCACAAGTTGTTACCGGTATCGGTTTTATAGGCGGCGGTACGGTACTCCGTCACGGTGCTAATGTATTCGGACTTACTACTGCAGCAACACTATTCGCTGTCGCAAGTATCGGGATGGCATGCGGCGCTGGCATGTTCGGAGCTGCAATTGTTACCACTATTCTTTCAATAATTGTTCTTGTCGTAATCGGTTTTGCGGAAAGAAGAATTTTACCGGCAGGTGCAAAAAATATTACCCGCCTGAAAATTTCTCTCAATTGTGATAATGAAAAATCTAATGATATTTATGATTTTGTTTTGGAAAAATATTCAAACCTTCGCGAAATTTCAAAAAAATTGAGCAAGGATGATGAAAATATAACAAAAATTAATGCTGTTATTGATATCAACTCGAACAACCCCATAAAAGAAACATACAAAGTGTTTAAAAACGTTGACGGAATTGATGCAATTTCTATCCAAGAGTTTGCAGAAATTACACTGAAATAAAAATGGGTTTGTTTTAGCGTTTTGTTATCCTGAAATCGTTTTAGAATCTGATTAATATAACTGATTGAACAATTTGACCAAAATTTATCGGTTGGAAACTATTTTAAATTCATATCCTAATTCGTTTAAAATAATTTCTAATTCATTGTAGTTAATTGTTCCCTTTTTTAATTTTGTAGAAAGATTTTGTACAGAATAATCTTTTCCCTTTTTGGTTGAAATGCATTTTGCCAAATATGTAAGAGTTAACCCTTTTTCAACTGTTAATTTTTTAATTTCTTTTCCTATTTCCATATATTAAATATAAAATATTATTTTAAAATTTAAAATATAATTAAGTAATAACTTGACTATTTTAAACTATTATTTTATATTTAAATATATAGTTTAAATATGTAAAGGAATGATATATGGAGCTTGAAGATTATTTGATAGAGGAAAAATGTTCAATATTAGCAATAAACAGAATAAGTCAGATAATTAGTAAATTTATAGGAGATAATTATTATCAAATAGGGACAAATAAATTATATTTGGATGAAATATTATCACTTAATCGTGCAATACAAATTATTGCTTACGGAATGAGAATTAGAAGAAAATATTACTATCAGAACATTGATAATACTTATGTAGATGATTTTACCTATGATTCCGTTGTATATGAAGAGTTATAATATTTTATAAATCTTTTATCATGTCTTCAATGGTTTTGTTGAAAAGGTTAGCCATTTTGATTGCATTTACCAACGATATATTGTGCTTTGCGCCCTCAACATTACTTATATACGGTTTGCTGAAACATGTAATATTGACAACATCATCCTGTGACATTTTAGCCTTGTTTCTGTAATGTTTAAAATTTAATCCAAAGTTTTCTAAAATTTTTTGTTCGTCCATAGTTAAAAGAAACTGCGAAAGTGATTGAGCATACTTCATTTATGTTAATGAGAGATTATTATAAAGTAAATAATTATATTGCAGAAGTTATGCCATTAAAACATGCTCTTGACGATGTTTTGATGTACGTTGTATGTATGAAAAATTGTTAAATGAAAATATATTGTAATTTGATACCCCAAAAATAAAAATCTTAATAATTTGTATCGCAAAAGAATTGTGTGTAAAATTGTACTTAATTGCATAATTAATTTGAGGATATGGATTTGAATAATTTAAAAATTTTGGCTGAAAAATATAATTCTACAAGTCTTGTTTTAAGAATATTCATTGGTATTATTATAGGGGTGCTGCTTGCTGTAATAGTTCCCCAAGCCGGTTGGATATCGGGATTTGGAATATTGTTTGTAGGTGCATTGAAAGCAATAGCTCCTGTTTTAGTGTTCGCTCTCGTTACAAGCGCTTTTTTACAGGGAGGAAGCACTTTAGACAAGAGGTTTGGGATGATAATATTTTTATATCTGATGTCCACCCTTATTTCGGCTTTGACAGCAGTGTCTTTGAGTTTTGTTTTTCCGCAAACACTAAGCCTAACTTCGATAGGTATTGAGCAGGCTGCTCCTGCCGGTATTGCAGCTGTATTGAGAAATCTGTTTACAAATATGATTATTAACCCCATTGAATCTATCAGAAGTGCAAATTATATCGGGGTACTTTTTTGGGCGATTATATTCGGTCTTGCGCTTAAGGAAGTTGCATCTGATACCACTAAAAAAGCATTTACTGATATTTCCGATGCTGTGTCTTTTGCAGTAAAATGGGTTATTAATCTTGCGCCATTCGGAATTATGGGGTTGGTGTTTGATTCGGTTGCTCATAACGGATTAGAAATATTTACTACATACGGGCAGCTTATATTGATGCTTGTAGGCTGTATGTTGTTTGTAATGCTTGTTTCAAACCCCGTAATCGTTGCTTTAACAATAAAATCAAATCCATATCCGCTAGTGTTTAAATGTATTAAAGAAAGCGGGATTACGGCCTTTTTTACCAGAAGTTCCGCCGCAAATATTCCTGTCAATATGAATTTATGCGAAAAATTGGGGTTGGATAAAGATATGTATTCAGTTTCAATTCCTCTGGGTGCAACAATAAATATGAGCGGTGCTGCCGTTACTATTACCGTAATGACACTGGCTGCCGCCCATACGTTAGGTGTTCCCGTAGATGTTCCGACAGCTGTAATTTTAAGCATACTTGCAACTCTTGGAGCTTGCGGTGCCTCAGGCGTTGCCGGCGGTTCTTTGCTTTTAATACCAATGGCCTGCTCTCTGTTTGGCATTTCAAATGATATTGCGATGCAAGTTGTCAGTGTAGGATTTATAATCGGTATAATTCAAGATTCTATGGAAACAGCCTTAAATTCTTCAAGTGATGTACTGTTCGCTGCAACAACAGAATACTATCAGTGGAAAAAGCAAGGTAAAGTTTTTCCGGATTTTAAATAAAACGACAGATATATTATTTTGAAGCAAGCGCTTTTTCTTTAGAATCTTTCATTCGCTTTCTAAATAAAACAGTTTGAAAAATATTATACATTTTGTCGCTGTCGACAACAGTAATTTGAGTCCTGCCGTCTTTCATAAAATCTATGTTAACAGCAGGACTCTTTTTAAATATGTTGTCGGCTGTATTAATATTCACAATCTGAAACAAGCCCTCTTTCAAAATACTCAAGGGCTCTCTCCAGAATATTTCAAACGATTTGCGAATATCAAATTTTGCCATTTTGTTTTTTACTATACTTTCGGACTGTATTTTTCAATTAAGGATTGAATATACTGAGCATCAGCCGCATCCGGTGTCATTTCTAAGTATTGTTTATAGTACTTGATAGCACCTGAGTAGTTAAGTTCTTTTTCGAAAGACATAGCTTTCAACTTAGTGATGTCAGGACTGTTGTGATAGAAGTCAATAGCTTTGTTACAGTATTCAATAGCAGAAGCGTAATTTCCTTCTTTGTATTCTCTTTGAGCAATATCAAAGAATTCATTTGACTTAGTTTCACAAAGGTCAATATATGCAATACCGTTCTTAGCGATTACATTTTCAGGATCTTGCATTAAAGCTTTCTTCAATGCTGTACGAGCTGTTCTGAATTGTTTGTTGTGAACAAGAATTTCAGCTAAGTACAACTCATCTTGAACATTGTCAGCGAAGTTTACTGCATTTTCAAATGTGTAAACCGCATCTTTTTCACGACCTAATGCTAAGTATGCTTCACCTTTAATTACGTTATCCATTACAGAATTACCTGATGATTGGATTATGTAATTGATACTTTCTTTAGTCATCGGTAACTGGTGAGTCAATCTTGCAAGTTTAATTTTTGCAAGGTGGAAATCTAATCTGTTAGGAACACGTTTAATAGCTTCATTTACGTAGTCATAAGCCATGTAAAGTTCTTTATTGGTAGTAAATCTACCGCTGTCACCTTTATCTTTAGACATTTCATAATATGTATTAGCCAAACCAACGATAGCGTCGTTACCATAAGTAGCATCGTTAACAAGTTTTGAATAATAGTCTAAAGCTTGGTAATATTTTCTTTCTTCCAATGATAAATCAGCAACCCTCATAATAGCATCGGCATAACCGGGGTTGATAGCGATTGCTGTTTTTAATTGTTCGATTGCAAATTCAGCATCGTCACGTTTTTCATAGATGTTAGCCAAATTGATATAAGGACGTGTATTTTCAGGTTTTACTGTTATAGCTTTTTTGAATGAGTTAATAGCAGCTGCCTGGTTGCCTTGTACCAAATAGCATTCACCTTGAAGTGTCAATGCAGGGTTTGAATTAGGATTGATATGGAGTGAGTGGTTCAACCAAGTCAATGCCTTGTTATAATCTTTTTGACGAACAGCAACTTGTGCCAAGTGGTACATTGCTGTCGGGTTATGTGAATTACATCTCAAAGATTGTGCCAAATAATTTTCTGCTTCTGTTAAGTTTCCGTTAATCAATTCTAAGTTGCCAAGGTTGTCATATGCATTTGCAAAATTAGGATTGATATTTGTTGCAGTTTTGAACAATTCTTTAGCATCTTCTCTGTTGCCAAGCAATAATGTTGCAATACCCATAGCGTTGTATGCTTGGTAGAAATTACCGTTAAGATTTACTGCTTGAACAAATTCTTTTATTGCATCATTTAACAAATCTTTAGAATCACGAATATATGTAACGTCAGAAGATGTACGACGTTTCAGATAAACCATACCTTGTGCATAATGTAACGGTGCATAATCAGGATATTGTTTCAACAAGTGGTCTAACTCAGCTTGAGCCGGAGCTAATTTTTGTTGATATGCCATCCATAAAATTCTTACACTCTGTAATTCTACATCATTAGGATGTAATTTTTCCGCATATTTCAAAGCGTTATCTGCCTCAGCATATTGATGATATTCAATCATCTGGCTGATTGGGGCATATTTGTGATAAACGTTTGCAGAAACTGTTTTAGCTACTTGTGCTTGTAATTCTTCAGAATATACTGCAGAACCGCCAAGGATGCCTGCACAAATTAGTGATGCTATGAAAAGTTTTTTGTAATTCATGGTTTTCTTTCCCTTTACTATTTTAATTCTTTTGAGTATATTGTATAATAGTTAGCAGAAAAAATCAACATTGTAAACTTATGGGATTGAATAAAAATTCAAAAATTGATCTTGAAGGATTTAAAGCGTATATACTCGTTGAAAAAAATTTTTCACAACATACCGCAAAAGCATATTGCGCCGACGTTCTGGATTTTTTAATTTGGCTTGACGATGAAAATTGTGAGGATGTTTCTTTCTCAAAAATTCGTGAATATTTACATTTTATTCAAAAATTTCAATACAAAAAAACAACGTTGGCCAGAAAAATTTCTTCCCTTAGAACCTTTTACAGATACCTGTTTCGGGAGAAAAAGGTGGACTCAAATCCGGCAAGCAATCTAAATTCCCCCAAACGACCCAGAAATTTACCAAAATTCCTCTCAACGTATGAGGTGGAACAAATATTAAATAATGTTAAAATGGATACTCCTGCGGGTTTCAGGAACAGAACTATCTTGGAATTGTTGTGGGCAACGGGTATGCGAATTTCCGAGCTCAGCGGACTAAATTTTGAAGATCTTAATCTTGAAGAAAATGAGATTAAAGTATTTGGTAAAGGCGCAAAAGAACGTATTATACTTGTATCAGACAGGGCAAAGTCATATCTTGAAAGATATATTGAAACGGCCAGACCGTTAATTGCTAAAGGATACGAAGTTAATCAAAATGACGATTCTCCGGTATTCATTAATAATACGGGTTATCGTTTACAAGCCAAGACTGTAAGTAATGTAATAAACGATATTGTTGAAAAAATTAATCTGCCAAAACACGTCACACCGCACGTATTTAGGCATAGCTTTGCTACTCACTTAATAGAAAACGGTGCGGATTTACGTGTTGTGCAAGAGCTGCTGGGGCATGCAAGCATTTCTAATACTCAAATATATACTCATATATCTTCTCAACATATGAAAGAGGTATACGACGAAACACATCCAAGGGCTTAGGAGAAGAAACTTGACATCCTTATCTTTTAAATAAATCTTTTACACTGAATTTTTCGGCTTTATCATGATGAAATTCAACAAACTTTTTCTGCATCGGATTTGTCTGCCGTGAAGATTCTTTCTCGGTTTTAGCCTCTGTTTCAACCTTTGTTGATTGTATTAATGTTAAATTTCTCTCGTCTCTGTTGTTCATAAAATTATTATACCTTATCTATATACATAAAAACAATACTTTTTACATAATTGCTTCTTTGATTATATAAGTATTATATAATTTACAAATCTTTACAAACTTGACAAAATAAAAATTTATACCTACACGACAGGGACAACAAAATTAAACGAAGAACCTTTATCTAATTCGCTATCACACCATATTGCGCCGTTATGTGCTTCGATAAGTTGTTTTGCAATCGGTAGACCCAGTCCTGAGCCTCCATTTTTTCTTGATAAAGAATTTTCTATTTGCGCGAATTTATCAAATACGTGAAGTAAATTTTCAGGTTCTATTCCGATGCCTTCGTCTTTAACGCTGACCATAATATAGTTTCCGTTAAGATTTTTTATTTGGTCGGAAAATATCTCGGGATATCTTATATTGTCAGCATTTATATATTCAGAGGATATTACGATTTTTTTACCTTCAGGTGTGAATTTTACCGCATTTGATACAAGGTTGGTTAAAACTTGTTCAAGTCGTTGAGAATCAGCATATACTTGCGGCAAATTATCTCCTTCAAACGTAATTAATTCTTGTCCTTTATCTTTTGCTAAAACTAGCAATGATGATTTTACGTATTCTATTACCGAATTTATATCAATATTTTTGAAGTGATAATCCATTTTGCCTGCTTCAATTTTTGATAAATCCAATAAATCATTGATAATTCCTGAAAGCCTTTGAGAATTCCTTTTTGCCATTTCAAGAAATTTTTCATACGAAGGTGTAACTTCGCCGCATTTTCCCGTAAGCATTATATCCAGTGAATTTTTGATTGACGTCAGCGGTGTTCTTAACTCGTGGGATACAATAGAAATAAATTCCGATTTCAATCTTTCTAACCTTGCAAGTTTCGAGTTTGATTCTTTTAATTCTTGATAGAGACTTGCGCTTTTCAACGGCAGTGATACCTGTTGAGCTATTGTTCTAAAACAGGTTGCATTTTCATCGCTGAAAGGAGTATCTTTAAATATCTCTACGCAGCCAAAGAAATTATCCCCCAGTGAAATAGGTGAAAACAAGTTGTCGTATTGAAACAGCGTAAAATTGAATCTGTTTGCGGGATATTTGACAGTTTTTTGAATTTTTAGTGTTTCGGGATTTACTTCATAAGGAAGCTGTTGTCCCTCAAAGAGCGATTTATATTGTAATACTGCACGAAACTTAAGTGCATTTATTAATTCTTCGGACAATTCATACAATGAATTTATAAGCAATAATGGTTCTTCGCCATGGCAAAATGACAGGGTGCAAGTTAAAGAATAGCTTAAAGCTTTGTCCATCCCTTCGAGCATATAATCAATGAGCTTTTCCTTATCCAACGAACCTGCAAATTGCGAACTTGTTGTATATAAAGCGTTTAACCGGTAGTTACTGTCTGCTAAATCCCTATTTGTTTCCGATAACTTTTCAAGGCTGTTGCGCATTCGTAAATTCATTGATATTGTTCCTGATATTAGTTTTTCATTCATATCATCGTCAATAAGGGCGTTCCCCTGCTTTAATAATTCTTTATCCTCAAAATCTTTATTTACAAGCAAAATCAGGGCGGTCATATCTAATGCAGGACGAATTTTTTTTAACAAGCCGTTAAAATCAATATGATTAGATAGTGTATCAAATATTAATACTTCAACTCCGAAAGCTGTAAGGTAATCAACAATCATGTTCTCATCCGACATTGACGTAAAATCATATCTTAATTTTTGCGCCAATTTGGAATACTGTTCAATTTTTTCAGATCTGTGAGATACAAATAACACCCTAATCATACTTATATCGTATCAAAAATTTTATTCTTGGCAAAAAGTTTACAAAATTCTTGTTATGCTTATAAAGTGTTAACGCCTAAAAATATATTTATTACAAAGCTTCTCTTGATTTATGAGATAAAATTTTATATAATATAACCTGTAAAAGGAGAGAAATTTTATGTTTAAGAGGCAACGTTGGTATGATGTTAATCCGGTTTTAAGTCGAGCTGTGGAAATGTGGGAAAACGCAGACGAAGAACTTCAGACGATTTGTGCGGAGTACGTATTGGATAAATTAAAAGATATTGACTTCAAAATGTCACTGGATGAGCAATACGATTATATTTTAAGACGTTGGTATGATAAGAATGTTAAGGTTTCTCATGCAATGGAGTATATTAAGCGTGCACCGGAAGAATTGAGGCACCAATTGGCTTTGGATATAATAGAATATATTGAGAAAGTGCAAAGCGAACAATAAACTCTAAATATAAATTATATTGTAAATAATTGGAAATGTGTATTAATCGGATTATAATGTAATATATGAAAAAGAAATTAGCAGCGTTATTAATATTATCAGTATTTGTGTTTACGAACTTATCAGCATCTGCGGATTCAGTTTTGCACGGCGGAGTACAGACAAGTGACCAAATCCGTCAGGATTTAGAGTCGGAGATGTTTACGGGTAAAGTCGAAACTATTGACCGCTCTGACATAATTCATATGACTGTATCTCAGGTTTTGGATACAAATATTAGTATGGAGGGAGACCAATTTTTTGCTGAGGTTGTGAATGATGTGAAAGGGGATAGCGGAGTTTTAATCCCAAAGGGTTCGTATGCACATGGCATAATTTCTCAAACAACAGAGGCTAAAAGTTTAGGACGTCCTGCAACTATATCTTTAGATTTTGACTATATTATAACTCCTGACGGAAGAGAAATTCCGATTGAAGGAAAGATGTCGACAAAGCTGCACCCTGTTGCATCTGCTGCAAAAATAGTTGCGCAAGATGTCGGGTATACTGTAAGCGGCGGTGCTGTCGGCGGTTTAATGGCTTTGAATTGGTTAGGATTAGAAGCGGCTATTGCTTCTCATGGATATACACTTGCTGGTGGTGCTGCGGTTGGCGGTGTTATCGGATTAGGGATGGCATTGAAAAGAAAAGGAAATGACGTTCTTATTGCTCCGGGGGATGAGATAAAAGTTAAGGTTAATACGAAAGTTTCCCTGCCTGTGTATAGAGAGAGCGCTTTAATGCAGCATGAATTATTTTATCCCGGTTTGGATATAAAAATCACAAACGTAAGACACGAGGAAGATCCGTTTGGAGAAGCTAATACCATAACGTTAACAGTTTTAATTTCAAATATGTCTGATAAAACTGTTTCAGGGCTTGATTCTGCTTTGGTAAACGATTATAATGCGGTATTTCGTCCATCGGTGTTTGGAGATACAAAATTAATGTTTAAACAGCTTTCTCCTGGTGAAAAATATCTTGGTAATATTTCGTTTTCCGTTGATAATATAAATCGTAAATTCTGGTTAACTTTTTATGACAGGAGGAGCAAAAAACCGCTCACAAAAATTTCTGTTGATAATGCATATAGAAAGGTTTCAGACAAAATTAAAAAGAAAAACGACAGGGTAAGAACGAGAAAACAAAATTTCAAGAAAGAACCTGATTTGTTTGATGAAATAAATTAAATCACTTTTTAATAATATTGTTACAATTATAATATTTAATATTGCAAATAAAAATTTTT
>ODAI010507036.1_pt1 | contig 10525 bp, 7 predicted proteins | sample 1539321 | NCBI WGS metagenome assembly ODAI01 (sample SAMN02144231, study PRJEB22623) | gut metagenome | biome: sheep rumen | host: Ovis aries | place: New Zealand | reverse complement strand
GGAATCATTAAGACTATGGAAGGACGTGCTGTAACAATCCGTCTTCTTGACCCACCTCTTAACGAATTCGTACAGGCTGAAACTCCTGAATTGGCTAAGGCTTTGGCTAAGAAGCTTGGTGTTAAAGTTGACTTCATCAACAAGAAATATGCTGAATTGAACGAACACAACCCAATGCTCGGTCACCGTGGTTGTCGTCTCGCTATCACATATCCAGAGATCTACGAAATGCAGGTTGAAGCTATTGCTCGTGCAACAGCTCAGGCTGAAAAAGAAGGTCTTAAACACGATGTTCGCATCATGATTCCAAACGTAACTACATTCGCTGAATTGAAACAGATTCGTGCTCAGGCAGAAGCTGTAATCGCAAATGTAAACAAAGAACTCGGAGTTTCACTCAAGTTCCAGATTGGTTCTATGATCGAATTCCCACGTGCTGCAGCTACAGCTGACAAGATTGCTGAATATGCAGACTTCTTCTCATTCGGTACAAACGACCTTACACAGACAACATTCGGCTTCAGCCGTGATGACTACTCTAAGTTCATCGATTCTTACCTCGACCAGAAAGTTCTTCTTCAGGATCCATTCAAGACTCTGGACGAAGATGGCGTTGGTGTAATGATTGGTCTTGCAGAAGAAAAGGGACGTTCAGTTAAAGCTGACCTTCACCTTGGAATCTGTGGTGAACATGGTGGAGACCCAGCTTCTATCGCACTCTGCTACAAGCTTGGTTTGAACTATGTATCTTGTTCACCATTCCGTGTACCAGCAGCTAGATTGGCAGGTGCTCAGGCTGTAATTAAAGCTAACAAATAAGTAGTTAGTTTTTAATGTCGGAAGGCCTCCTCATTTTTGGGGAGGCCTTTTTTTTATAGAATATAAGTTCGGACAGAATTTCCTTGCCGATGCAGTCATTGTGTTATTATCTTAATTAGTGAAGTTAATTGGCGGAGTTTAAAACTTCGCCTCACTATAGAGGTTAAAAAAATGGCAACACATCAGTTTAAAACAGAAGTAAATCAGCTTTTACAGCTGCTGATTCACTCACTTTATTCTAACAAAGACATTTTCCTGCGTGAAATCGTTTCTAACGCATCAGATGCTCTGGATAAGCTTAAGTATCTGACTGTTTCTGACGACGCTTACAAGGCTCTTAAATTTGACCCGCGCATCGACATTACTTTTGATGAAAAAGAAAACATTCTTACCGTTCAGGATTCCGGTATTGGTATGAATGATGCAGATCTTGAAAATAACATCGGTACAATCGCCCGCTCAGGCACAAAATCATTTTTTGAAAAACTTTCAGGCGATGCTGCAAAAGATTCAGCCCTTATCGGTCAGTTTGGTGTAGGTTTCTACTCTGCATTTATGGCTGCTAAAAAAATCGACGTTTATACACGCAAGGCTGCAGGCGACGGAAAAATCTGGCACTGGTCTTCTGACGGAACAAATTCTTACGAGCTTGATGAGGTTGCTGCAGACAGCGCTGTTGCAAAAAAATACGGCTTTGATAAGCCTGAACTCAGCGGTTCTGCAATCGAAATGCACCTGAATGACGACAGCAAGGAATACGCTTCAAGATGGAAGATTGAAGAACTGATAAAAAAATATTCAGACCACATCGCTTTCCCGATTTTCCTTCACTACGAGCAGAAAAAATATGATGACAAAGGAAAGGAAACAGGCAGCGAAAGCAAAATCGATCAGGTAAATACTGCATCAGCTTTGTGGAAGCGTTCTAAATCTGAACTTAAAAAAGAAGATTACAATGAATTCTATAAAACAAACTGCCATGACGGAAACGATCCTCTTCACTATGTTCATACACACGCAGAAGGAACACAGGAATATACAACCTTGTTCTACGTTCCACAGAATGCTCCTTTTGACATGTACCAGGCAGATTACAAGAGCGGCGTAAAACTTTACGTAAAACGCGTTTTCATCACTGATGATGACCGTGAGCTTTTGCCATCTTACCTGCGCTTTGTACGCGGTATTATCGATTCTGAGGATTTGCCTTTGAACGTAAGCCGTGAAATCCTTCAGCAGAACAGAATTCTTGAAAACATCAAAAAGCAGTCTGTTAAAAAGCTTCTTGGTGAATTCAAAAAGATGGGCGAAGATGCTGACAAGGCCCGCAAAACCGAGGCTGACAAACGTTCTGATGATGAAAAGAAGGCAATTGAAGACTGGAACAAGTTTGTAAAGAACTTCAACCGTCCTATGAAGGAAGGTTTGTATTCAGATTATGAAAACCGCGACGAAATTGCAGAAATCATCAGATTTAAGTCTACAGATGCAAGCGGTACCGGCGATGGCAACTACACTAGCTTTGCAGACTACGTTCAGCGAATGAAGCCGGATCAGAAGGCAATTTTCTACATCAGCGGAAGCGACGAAAAGAACCTTCGTGCAAACCCGCTTGTTAAAGCTTACACAGACAAGGGCTTTGAAGTTCTTATCCTTGATGATGATATTGATGACATTGTAATTCCTGGCTTTGGCAAATACAAGAACGAGTTCGAGCTTAAGGCTGTAAACCGCGCCGGCAGCGACGAAGATCTTGGCGGCGACAAAAAAGAAGCTGAAAAGAAAGAAAAAGAGTTCAAGCCGGTTGTAGAAAAAATCAAGAAGGCTCTGGGCGACAAGGTTAAGGAAGTTAAACTTTCCAAGACTTTGAGCGGCGAAAACCCTTCATGCATCGTTGTTGATGAAAACGATCCTAGCTACCAGATGGAACGCATGATGAAGGCAATGGGTCAGATGGGACCGGAAATCAAGCCTATTCTTGAAGTAAACGGCGATCATCCGATTCTTGCAAAAATCAAGGAAAGCGACGATGAAGCATTGATTGCTGATGTTTCAGAAGTTCTTCTTGATCAGGCTTTGCTGATTGCGGGTGTTGAGCTTAAGGAACCAGCTGAGTTTGTAAAACATTTGAATAACTTGTTGAGCAAGTAAAAGAATGAGCGGTGAATCTTACGATTCACCGCTTTTTTTATGGAAAAAATTATTTAATAGGATGAGATTAAAGCAGATATACAAGAATTCCAAGAATTATAAGCAGAAGTATGTTGTATAGGGTAAATGTTGAAAAGTAATTTCCGCCGGACTTGGCTTTGGCTTCGTCGCTGGCAGAGTAAAGCTTGAAAGAAATTACGCTGGCCATAGAAGCAATCAGGGTGCCAAGACCACCAACGTTTACGGCAAGAAGCAGCATTGCTCCGTTTTTTGTAAATCCGCTTAAAAGAAGGGCAGCAGGCACATTACTGATTACCTGACTTGTGATGATTCCTGTAAGATAGGTTGAAAGCGGAGTCGATAGCATTGAATTAATGAAATCTGAGAAGGCCTGAACCGTAGAAAGGGTTTTTGTAAAAATGAAAAAGCCTGCAAATGTAAACAGAAGGCTGTAATCAACTTTTTTGAAAAGGCGGAAATTGCAGACTGCCATAACTGCTGCGGTAAATATCAGCATGTAAAGATAATTTATTACACGAAAAACAGCTAAAAGACAGATGATAAAATCTGCAAGGTAAAGGAAAGTGCGGAAATCAATTTTGATGAAGGTAAGCTGATTCTGCAAAACATTTCCCGAAAGCTGGTGGGTTTCCTGTGCGCCACCGTTTGCCGCCAGTTTTTTTCTTGTAAGAAATAAAATCATAATGGCAAGAATGAAGAGCGAAGGAAGGGCAATTCTTGCTGTGAGGGCAAAAAATTCCAGGGCGGAAAATCCGTAGTAGGAAAAAAGATAAAGATTCTGGGGATTTCCCATTGGAGTAATACAGGAGCCAAGGTTTGCGGCAAGAGTTTCCAGAACGATGAGCTTCATGGAAGAAAGACCGATTCGTTTGAAAATTAAAAGAGAAATCGGGACGAAGGTTAAAAGGGCAACGTCGTTGGTAACAAACATAGAGCTGAAAAAGACCAGATAAGTTAGCAGAAAATAAAGGGAACGGCGGGTTTTACAAAGTCGGAGAAGCTTTGCGGCAATAAAATCAAGATAATTCTGACTCTGGAAGGCTTTGATTACTATCATCAGGGAAAAGAGAATGGCAATTGTACGGAAGTCTATGGCCTGCAGACAGAGTGAAGGAGCCGGCCTTACAAGGATAACTGCCATTAAAGCAAGAAAAATAGCCGCAGAAAGAACCGGCTCGCGTTTTATGAAATTTTTTATAGAAGAAAAGAGCTTTTTCATAGTGAAAAAAGAATAGCACAAAGATTGAAGTTTGGGCAGAGAAAATTGAAAATTGGAAGGGGAAGCCGGCGCGAGCGTGGAGGGGCGCGAAGCGAGTGCGAAGCACCGAACGTAGTGGAGCCCGGAAGGCGAGTAGGTGTTGAGATTCGCCTAGTAATCTGATAGATTTAGTTTTATGAAAATCTGTGAAATACTTAGCAAAAAAGAACCGACACTTTCATTTGAGGTTTTCCCACCGAAAACCAGCGATAAGTTTGATACTGTGGAGGCGGCAGTTAGTCAGATTGCGGATCTGCGGCCTCATTTTATGAGTGTTACTTATGGTGCAGCAGGAACTACCCGGGGATTTACGACGGAGCTTGCGGCAAGTATTTTGAAGCGCGGAACAACTCCTCTGGCCCATTTGACCTGTGTGAATGCTTCGGCCCAGGCGACAAGGGAGCAGCTGAATTCTCTTAAGCAGCATGGAATTGAAAATATTCTGGCTTTGCGCGGTGATATTCCTGAAGGCGCTGATCCTTCGACCTGGGAATTCAAGCATGCCCATGAACTGATGGATTTTATCCGCGAAAACGGGGATTTTTGTGTGGGCGGTGCATGCTACCCGGAGAAACACCCGGAAAGCTCAAATGTTCAGGCAGATATTGCTTCGCTTAAAATAAAGCAGGATGCGGGCTGTAAGTTTTTGACAACCCAGATGTTTTTTGATAACAGCACTTTTTACAACTTTTTATATAAGGTTCGCGAGGCTGGCGTGACTATTCCGATTATTGCGGGAATTATGCCTGTTACAAATGCAAAACAGATGGAAAAAATCATTAAGCTTTCAGGGGCTTTTATTCCCCGCCGTTATGTTGCCCTGCTTGACCGCTGGTCTGATGATCCGGCAGCACTAAAAGAGGCTGCGATTGCCTATGCGACAGACCAGATTATTGATTTGATTGCAAACGGTGTGAACCACGTTCATATTTATACGATGAATAAACCTGATGTGGCGGCGAAAATTCAGGAAAATTTGAGTTCAATTATAAAAAAGCCGGAATAAGGGGCAGGAATAAGGAAGATTGTGTCGTTTCCTATAGTAAAAAAGACATATAAAGCGTCAGAAATAATAATTGATCCGCATGAAGTTCTTCGTTACCTGGGCTACAAAAAGGAGCTTGTGACGGCGGACGATATTGGTCAGGTTGAAGCGCTTTTGCCGGAAGCCAGGGCGGCGATTAAGGCGGCTGCCTGCTGGGGGCGTTTTGATGTGGAAGTTCTGGAGGAGGGCGGGATTTCTTTTCCTTACGGCCAGGTTTGCAGCCGGGATTTGTGGCGCAACCTTACGCAGGGAACAGTGTCCGGCAGGCTGGAAATCTTTTTGTTTGCGGCTACTATCGGGCTGGAATATGACAGGCTTGTTCAGAGGGCGCGAATTTCTTCTATGGCAAAAGCCAGCTTTTTGAATGCAATAGGTGCGGCAGCTGTAGAAAATGTATGCGACCAGCTGAATGAAGAGCTTGGGAAAATTGCAGCCGGGGAAGGGAGAACTTTAAGACCCCGCTACAGCGCCGGCTACGGAGATTTTTCCCTGGAAAATCAGCGGGGCATTTTTGACCTTCTTAATCCTGCAAAGCAGATTGGACTGACTTTGAAAGACAATCTCATCATGGTGCCGGAAAAGTCTGTCACTGCGCTGATAGGAATCCGATAAAAAATTTTACTGATAGACCGGTTCAAAATCTTCTGCCGGGTGACCGCAAATCGGACAGATAAAATCTGCCGGAAGCTCAGAACCTTCATAAACATAGCCGCAGATTTTGCATTTCCAGGCGACAATTTTCTTCTGTTCTCCGGCGGAAGAGGAGCTGGCACTGGCGCTGGCAGGGGATGCTGATGAGGCTGCCGCCTGCTTTGGCTTTACATCTGACTGATATTTTGCATAAGTTAAAGGCTCGTTTTTGCTGCTTACCCTAGCATCTGTTATTTCTGCAACAAAAAGCATATGAGTTCCCAAATCCATCTGATTCAAGACCTTACATTCGAGCACCGAACAGATTTTTGATTTAGGAGCAGGGCAGCCGTTTGCGCAAAGTTCATAGTCAAAACCGTCAAATTTGTTTACTTCGCGGCCGCTTTGATAGCCGAATCGTTTAATCAAATCAAAATCGCAGGTGGAATCAAGAACAGAAAGGGCAAAGACGCCGGATTTTTCTATCATCTGGCAGGTAAGATTCTGCTTGATTACTGAAATTGCAACCCTTACAGGATTGTTTGCCGTCTGAAAACAGGTGTTTGTGATGCAGGCATTGATTTTGCCGTCAGCTGTAGTTCCCAAAACAAAAACACCGTAGGAAAGATTGTATAAAGCTTTATTATCCATAGGACAAGTATAAGGGCAAAGCGGGCGGAAAGCACGAAAAATTTTTATTCTATTTATCGAAACTCTGACTGCATTCTGCTATAATCTACCTACTTGCCGGATAGCAAGAAAAAAGTTTTTCGGAAGGAATCTTCCGGGCGGGGGCTGCGATGAGTGGTGCAAAAGAAATTTTCAAAAAAGCATATTCGGATTTTGTTTTTATTGACGGTGGATGCGGTTCGATTCTGCAGGCGCAGGGATTAAAACCTGGAGAACTGCCGGAAACATGGAATATCATTCATCCGGAAATCATTCAGAAAATGCACCGCGATTATCTGCTTGCCGGGGCTAATATCCTTACATCCAATACTTTTGGCGCAAATATCAATAAATTCCAGCCGGGCGACATTAAGTTCAGTCTGGATGCCGTAATTGGTGCGGCAATTAAAAATGCCCGCCAGGCGATTGAAGCGGTGGAAGGAGATTCTGCTGCGCCGGAAGCAGTTAAAAATCAGCCCCATTTTGTTGCCCTTGATATCGGCCCTCTTGGAAAGCTCCTGAAGCCGCTTGGTGACCTTGATTTTGAAGAAGCCGTAAAAATCTTTTCTTATACAGTAAAAATCGGGGCAAAACACGGGGCTGACCTGGTCCTAATTGAAACAATGAACGATCTTTACGAGGCAAAAGCAGCCCTTCTTGCCGCGAAAGAAAACTGCGACCTTCCTGTGCTGATTACCACCGCTTACGACGAATCAGAAAAGCTTTTGACCGGGGCCGACCCCATGACCGTTGTTGCTACAATGGAAGGCCTTGGAGCCGATGCAGTCGGCGTAAACTGCAGCCTGGGCCCTGATCAGATGCTGGGAATAGTTGAAGAACTTGCCCGCTATGCCAGCGTGCCGGTAGTAGTGAGCCCGAATGCCGGACTTCCCCGTTCAGAAGGCGGAAAAACCGTTTATGACGTTTCACCGGCAGATTTTGCCGCTTCTATGGAAAAAATTGCAGATCTTGGCGCTACAATGCTTGGCGGCTGCTGCGGTACAACACCTGCCCACATCAAGGCAATGAGCGATGCTGTGCGAACCCACAAGGCCCGTCCAGTCACAGTAAAAAATGACACAATCATCACTTCATATACTCACGGCGTAATTTTTGACAAAAAGCCGGTTCTTATCGGCGAGCGAATTAATCCGACTGGAAAGAAAAAGTTTAAGGAAGCCCTGCGTGCTCACGATATGGACTATATTTTGGGCGAAGCCCTGACCCAGAAGGATAAAAAAGCTGACGTTCTGGACGTAAACGTAGGACTTCCCGAAATTGATGAAGTTCAGATGATGGAAGATGTTGTAAAGGAAATTCAGGCTGTAATAGATTTACCACTTCAGATTGATACGACAAATCCAGAGGCCATGGAGCGGGCCCTTCGCTTGTATAACGGTAAACCTATGATAAACTCCGTAAACGGCAAGGAAGAAGTCATGCAGCAGATTTTTCCCCTTGCAAAAAAATACGGCGGACTTCTTGTTGCCCTTACAATCGATGAGTCCGGCATCCCCGAAACAGCTCAAGGCCGCGTAGCCATAGCCCGCAAAATCTATGCCCGCGCCGCCGACTACGGAATTGCCGCAAAAAATATCATAATTGACCCTCTTGCAATGAGCATCAGTTCTGACCCGAAAAGTGCAATCGCAACTCTGAATGCCCTAAAGTCAATCCGCGACCAGCTTGGCGGTAAAACAAGCCTTGGCGTTTCAAACATTTCCTTCGGACTTCCTTCCCGCGATTTTGTCAACGCTGCCTTTTTTACCCTGGCAATGCACAATGGACTTTCTGCCGCAATCATGAATCCAAACAGCCTTGAGATGATGAAGTCCTATTACACCTTCTGTGCCCTTCTTGCTATCGACGAAAACTGTGCTTCTTACATTGATTTTGCAACCAGCCTTCCAGCCCCGGCGGCGCCCCTTACTAGCTCAGGTCTTCAGGCTGCTCCGGGTAAAGCTGATACAGCTTCAGCAGCATCTTCTTCCGGCTCAGCAGCGGGACTTACCGCCGGCTCTGCCCCGGCAAGTCCGGCAAATCAGGCTGCTGAAGCTGCTGCCTCCTCCGAGTCTGAGCTTATCAATGCAATCAAAAAGGGTTTGAAGGAACGTTCCGCTGCTCTGACCGCCGAGCTTCTGAAAACCAAAGCGGCCCTTGAAATAATTGACGGGGAACTTATCCCCGCTCTGGATATAGTGGGAAAGGGCTTTGAAAAAAAGACAGTCTTCCTGCCCCAGCTTTTAATGGCCGCCGAGGCTGCCAGTGCTGCCTTTGCTGTAATTAAAGAAGGGATTGCCGCGTCCGGTGGAGCCAGCGAGAAAAAAGGTAAAATTGTTCTGGCAACCGTAAAGGGTGATATTCACGACATCGGAAAAAATATCGTAAAAGTCCTTCTTGAAAATTATGGCTATGATGTAATCGATTTGGGAAAGGATGTTGAACCTCAGCTGATTGTTGACACCGTTCAGAAGGAAAATATCCGCCTGGTGGGACTCAGTGCACTTATGACAACTACCGTTCCGGCAATGGAAGAAACAATTAAACTGCTTCGGGGGGCGGGAAGTCCCGCTAAAGTTGTGGTAGGGGGCGCCGTAATGACCCAGAATTATGCCGACATGATTGGTGCTGACAAATACTGCCACGACGCCATGGAAACAGTTAGATATGCGGAAGAAATTTTCAGTAAAGGTTAATTTTCCAGACTTGCCCTTATCTGTGCTGCCCGTTCAATGATTTTTTCTTTCCAGTCATCATCCTGGGCGTTCAGCTGGTAAGTATTGTAGCCGTATTGCTTTCCCAGGGTACAGACGATTGTTTCATCATCAATATGCAGGGAAATTCTATACATATTAGGCAGTTTTTGAGGAAGAATCGTTTTGTGGTCTCTCTGGACTTCAGCCAGATGGCGCTGGGCATTTACAATTCCGTCAAATTTAACGTGATAATAGCGGAAAAGATTCTTAATATAGCTTTGAGTGCGGTATGAAGATGTGTAAACCCAGACTTCATACCCCAGTTCCTGAAGTTTTTTTATAAGCTCCGGTGCACCAAAGCGAAGTCTCTCTTTGAAAATCAAGTTAAACGGAAAAACAGGCGGTTTTTCAATTTTATGTGTCTCTGGCGACACAAAAAGCACCTCATCCAGATCAAAGGAGACCCGCATTTTCTCTTTTTGGTTATTCGCTTTCATTTTTGGCAATCTCCCCTATAATTTCAATAATATTCTTTGACCATCCGCCTGAAGAATCGATGTTGTATTCTTTAAAATCGCCTGACTGGGTGTCAATTTGCAGTACAAGATCATTATCGATATGAAGCGTATTCTTATATTTTTCATTAAGAAGCTTGTCGTATTGATTTTTTTTGTCCTTCCGCTTTTCCATACCGGCTACAATTCCGGTAACATTTACATGATATTTGCGGAATAGAGATTTTATGTAATCGGTGGAATAATATTTTGAGCTGTAAACCCAGATATCATAACCATTTCGTTCCAGACATCTGAAAAGGGCCGGAATACCAAGGCGCAGTTTTTCCTTGTAAAAGCGGTTGTTTGGAAATCCTAAAGACTTTTCTGCCTGATCAAGGGCCATATTTTGAGGATCAAAGAAAACAACTTCATCAAGATCCATTGTAACCCGCTTGTCGTGCTTAGAGTTGCGGAGAATTTCCTTGATTTCCGCTTCATGAGTCATGTTAACTACGTTTACAATGATTTTTTTGACTCCGAGTTTGAAGGCGGCTGCCCAGCGGTGATGGCCGTTTAAAATTCTGTAACCGTCTGGATAAAGCTTTTCTACAATCAGAGGTTCCTGATGAAAAAAGTAATTTCCGTTTTGTTCATTGTTTTGTACGAATTTTTGGGTATATTCTGATATAACCCTGAAGCTTGGCCCGACCTTAGGCTGAGAAAACTCATCATCCGGATT
>ODAI014137637.1_pt1 | contig 10526 bp, 10 predicted proteins | sample 1539321 | NCBI WGS metagenome assembly ODAI01 (sample SAMN02144231, study PRJEB22623) | gut metagenome | biome: sheep rumen | host: Ovis aries | place: New Zealand | reverse complement strand
CCTTTAATATGTGCTGGTACTCCAACCTCATGAATAATGTTCGTAACTAATGCTTCTAAATTTTCAGATGCATTTTTCTTCTCCTGTTGTATCTCAATATAAGGTGCTCTAATCTCTTTGCTCATAAAACTAATTTTGTTGCCTGTTGGTTGGAATGTTTTTATTTCTTTTATTCTTTTTATTAATACATTTATTTCAAATGGTTTAATTATGTAATATTGTGCTCCTAAGTCTATTGCTTTTTGTGTGATTTTTTCTTGTCCTACTGCTGATAACATTATGCAAATTGGTTTCTTTTCCATTTGTGATTCGTTAATTTTTTCCAAAACTCCTAGTCCATCTAAATGTGGCATTATAACATCTAATATTGCTATATCTGGTTTAGTAATTGATATTAATTCTGATGCTTCAACTCCATCTTTTGCTACACCTACTACTTCTAAATCTTTTTCCTCTTTTAAGTAACCTAATAATGTCATAGCAAAATCTCTGTTGTCATCTGCTATTAATACTGTTATTTTGTTATCCACCTTTTTTCATCCTCCTGTTTAATTATTTTGTAAAATTGGAAAAATTTTACAATTCAAATTATATTATTTGTTTTGAAAATTTGCAATACTTTTTGGAAATTTTTTCCATTTATTGTAAATTTTTTCCAGATGGTGTATTATTGTTAACATTTTTTTCTTATGTTTTTGGTTTCGATAACATTATATTCTATAATATTACAATTATTCTTATTATTATCTAGTAAATTATCAAGTTCTTCTTTTGTTACTTCTAAGTAGCATTTTATATTATCTTCATATACAGTATTAGCAATATTAATATTATTATTTTTGCAGTAATATTTAAGCAATTCTAATCCATTATAATCTATAACAACTTCCACTTCCAAGCCCATAGTTTCATTCGCTAGTGTTGCACTTTCAATAACTTTTGTTGTAGCATCTGAATATGCTCTAACTAACCCTCCTGTACCAAGTAGTATTCCACCAAAATATCTTGTTACAATTATAAGAACGTTACACAAATTATTTTTAGATAAAATATTAAGCATTGGTCCACCAGCAGTTCCACTTGGTTCACCATCATCACTAAATCTTTCAACTACGCCATTTTCTGTCATTACTCTATACGCAAAACAATTGTGTCTAGCATCATAATACTGTTTTTTTACTTTTTTTATGATTTCTTGAGCCTGTTCTTCACTTGTTATATAAAATAAAGTTCCTATGAATTTTGATTTCTTTTCAACAATCTCTTCTTCTAATTTTTCCTCTTCTATCGTAAAAAACATTTTTTTCCCCTTTCAATAGAATAAGCTCTTATTTACCAGCAACAAACCCTGTAGAATATGCAATCTGTAAATTGAATCCACCAGTATAAGCATCTACATCAATAACTTCGCCAGCTAAAAACAATCCATTCACCAATTTAGATTCCATAGTTTTAGGATTTATCTCTTTGATAGACACTCCTCCTGACGTAACAATTGCTTCATTAATTGGTCTAAAGTCACTAATTACCACTGTAAAATTCTTAAGCAAATTAACCAATGTAGCTCTTTCTTGTTTTGTAATCTCATTTACCTTTTTATTTCCATCTATGCCTGAAAGAATAATAACAGGTTCAATTAATTTTTGAGGTAATAATTCGTCTAAAGAATTTTTAAAGCACTTATTTTTTTCCTTTTCAAAATCTCTTAAAACCCTGCTGTCTAATTTTTCTAAACTTAATGCTGGTTTTAAATCAATTTTTAGTACAACTTTTCCACATTTTAATAACTCTTTTATGTTTTTATATCTTAAAAGATGAGCAGAACCACTTAAAATTGTTGGTCCAGAAACACCAAAATGAGTAAAAATCATTTCTCCAAAATCTTCATAAATTGCCTTGTTCTTTTCAAGATCTTCGAATTTTATTTGAACATTTTTTAAGCTTAATCCTTGTAAAGCTTTGCACAATTCTAGAGAATTTGTATATTTACTTTCATAAACACATTTATTATTTTTTTCAATTTCTCTTATATTATTAGATTCAACAGGAACCAAAGAAGGAACTATATCAGTTATTGTGTGTCCTAAATCTCTTGCCATTTTATATCCATCCCCTGTAGAACCTGTAGCTTGATAGCTATTTCCACCAGTTGCTATGATTACTTTATCGGCTTTTTCTATACACTTTTTACCATCTTTAATAAATTCTACCCCTTCAACAGTTCTTAGTTTTGATTCATTATCAACTTGATTAGTGATAATTCTTTCAACTTTGGCAGATGTAATTAATTTGACATTTAATTTTCGTAACTCGCTTAAAAAAGCATTTAAAACATCAACTGATTTATCACTAACTGGAAAAATTCTATTGCCTCTTTCCTCTTTAACTTTAACTCCATGCTTTTCCATAAAATCAATTATATCTTTATTAGTAAACTGTTCAAAACAACTAAATAGAAATCTTCCGTTTCCTGGAATGTTTTGAATAAATTCAGACATATCCAAACTACTAGTAATATTACATCTTCCTTTACCAGTAATTAGAAGCTTCTTTCCAAACATATTCATTTTTTCTAGAATAACAACTTCATTCCCGCTTCTTGCAGCAGAAATACCAGCCATCATCCCTGCAGGCCCACCACCTACAATAACTACTTTCATCTTCTCTCACTCCTTCACTTTCGAATTTAATTATTCTATTAAACCATAGCGCAAGAAAGGTTAAACTTCTCCGTTTCCATACTGAGACTATAAATTCGAAATAGCTCTCATAACCCCAAGCTTACCATACTCATATGTAAGTCCACCTTGCATAAATGCAATATAAGGTGGTCTAATAGGTGCATCACAAGAAAGTTCAATAGAAGACCCTTGTGTAAAAGCACCTGCAGCCATAATTACTTTATCTGTATAACCAGGCATATCCCAAGGTTCTGGAACAGAATTAGAATCAACAGGAGAACCCATTTGTATTCCTTGGCAATACTTTATAACACTGTCTGCATTTCCAAATTCAATAGTTTGAACTATATCAGATCTTCTTTCATCAAATCTTGGAACTGTTTTAAATCCTAAATCTTCTAGCATCTTACTAGCAAAAACTGCAGTTTTCAAACTACTTCTAACAACACTTGGAGCCATAAATAAACCTTGTAAAATAGATCTATTCACTCCTTGGCTAGGACCAACTTCTTTACCTTGACCTGGAACAGTTAACCTTTCAGCTGCTAATTCAACTAGATCACTTCTTCCAGCAATATAAGCTCCATTAGTTGCAATTCCTCCACCTAGGTTTTTAATTAAAGAACCAACAATAACATCAGCACCAATGGCTGTAGGTTCATATTTTTCTACAAACTCACCATAGCAATTATCTATCATTATTATTACATCTTTGTTGTTTTCTTTTATTAGTTTTATAACCTTTTCAATTTTGTCTAACGTAATACTCTTACGTGTAGCATAGCCTCTTGAACGTTGAATTTCAATTAATTTCACATTTCCTTTTGAAACTCTTTCTTTAATTTTTTCGTAATCAAAATCATTGTCAACCATATCTATTTGTTCATATTTCACTCCAAAAGATTTAAGAGAGCTGTTATTTTCTTCAATTCCAATAACCTTATCTAATGTATCATATGGTTTTCCACATATACTAAGCATTGTATCTCCAGGACGTAAAAATGCAAATAATGCTACTGTTAAAGCATGACTTCCAGAAATAAATTGATTTCTAACTAAACAATCTTCTGCTCCTAAAACATCTGCAAAAACTTTTTCTGCAGTATCTCTTCCAACGTCACCGTAACCATAACCTGTTGTTGTTCCAAAATGCATGTCAGATATGTTATATTTTTGAAATGCCTTTAAAACTTTTGCAGTATTGTACTCACACACTTCATCAATTTCTTTGAAAACTCCTTCAATATCTTTTTCAACTTTTTTTGATAATTCTACTACATCATCACTAATTCCTAATTCCTTATACATTTCTTTACTCCTTTACTTTTCATTCATTTAATAATTTATTATATAACTTATATAAAAATTTATCGCTTGTTTATTATAATAACTATTACTGACAAACGTAATAGTTATATCCATATCCCTTATCTAACTCGTAGTACTTTCCAATAAAATTAGGGCTATTTGAATTAATTTCATATTTAGGTTCTACTATAATTTCTCCATCAATATTAATTACTCCCCATTTTCCATTTTGCTTAATTCCTGCAAAACCATTTGAATTAAATTCTGTTACAAAATCGTAGTTACATTCTATAACACTTTCACCATTGTTGTTCACAAATCCCCATTTTCCAGATTGATTGTATGCATATAATCTTGATTCAAATAAATTCCTATTTTCAATTATTTCTCCATCAAAATTAATATACATTCTTTTTGAATCAGAACTTATAATCAAAAAGTTTTCTTTAATAAATATTTCAGCATTCTTCATGCTCAATATCACTTTTTCATCTTTGATTAAATCTGTTGTATTTTTATTAAATATAACAGCTTGTACCAAATTTGTATTAGGTATTTTTTGTATAGAATCATATTTAAAATCTACAATTTTATCACCATTTGAATTGATAATTCCAAACTTTTTATTCTTATATGTAATAAAGTAATCACCATATATATATTCCAGATATTGATACTCTCGTGTTTTTAATTCCTTATTTTCATTATCAATTATTTTAAATGTTTCATTATCTGTAATTGCAATCGAATACTTTTCAGATGATGTTTGATTTAGCCCTATAACATTGTCATAATTGATTTTTTGTTTTGTGCTATAATCAAAAACTTCTATATTATCACCACTTTGAGCATTTATATATTTTCCTGAAATAATTATGTTATCATATTTCAATTCAATTTGAATATTGCCATTAAAGTCTGCTAAGCCTTGTTTAGAATTTTTTTGTAACACTAAACACTTATTGTTTTTATCATATTCAATGTCCTCATACTCATGTTTAATTATATTATCTTTATTTTTATAGAACCCAGCTTGTCCATTTTCAATAGCAATTAGGTATATATCATTATTTTTTTCTGGATTCTCTATTCTATCGATTTGTTCATATTTTGTATCTAAAACTAGTTCTGCATTTCGGTTTATATATCCATATTTTATTGAATTGTCTTTATTTTTTCCTACTATAAAACCTGATTTTTTATACTGAGTTTCATTATCTTCGTAATATCCATCGGATTCTATTTTATCATATTCTTCTTTAACTACAGTTACACCATTTATATTGATAACGCCGTATTTATTGTCTTTTTTTACTAGTAGTAAACCTTCGTTATAATCAAAACTATTAATTTCATCATAGTTTGGTTTTGCTATTACTTTTCCATTGAAGTCAATTAATCCATATTTATTATTATCAACAAATTTCAACACACTTTTTTCGTATGGAATTGGGCTTATTCCTGAATTCAGTTCTATTGCTTCTACAATTACATATTGATATAATATTTGCTCTGATTTTTCATTTAAGACTTTAATTTTATATTGATTTTTTTCAGTATCATAATCATACTTACATATAAACAGTGGTTTTGAAGGATTTGGAATTTGAATTTCATCATATTTTGATTCAATTATAATTTCACCATTTTTATTAATAACTCCATATTTGTTATTATCCATAAACACCATATAATTAATTTCACTTACTACCTCAAGTTGATAATCGAGATTAGGCTTTTTGTTTCTTATTGCAATTATTGAAATAGTAGTTGCCAAAATTATACAAATAATACCAATAATAATAAAAACAGTTTTTTTCTTCATACACACACCTCTAAATTTTTCTTTTGATTTAAAATTGTTGTGATATTTTATCTCTTAATTTATGATTCATTTAATCTCTAAAATATTGAAAACACTATATTTGCGATATTCTCTTAATCCATTATATAGGCTATATTTTCATCTGTCAATGAATGACTGCAAACTTTTTCCTCTATTTTCCTCATTTTCTCTTACAACTTTATTATTTGAAGCATTGTAAATACATAATATAACTGAATAAATAATTATTGTTATTGCAAAACATACTATTATTCTGCCAGTTCTGGTATATAAAAAATTACCGTATAAGCATCACCTTCTTTGTTTTATAATCTAAACTTTCATGAAAATATTGGGAGAACTAAAATTATATTTCCCAAATGATTAAATTTTTTGAATTAAAATTTTAATTGTTTTATATTCTAGCACGGATTTTTTTATTTGTAAAGACTTTTTTATTTTTTTATTTCACTTTCATTTTTTAATCACTACCTGCAAAAAGATATTCAATTTGACATAAAACAGATATTGTGATATAATCTTTCCCAGTAAGAGCAAAAGCTCACACGTACTTTTAGCTTCGTGGTAACTATAAGTATAGACGCCAAACCACACAGCCTAAGGAGGCATAATTATGTATAAAATAATAATTGACTCTGACGGAACCGTAACACGGGCTGAAACCAATGAGGTAATCGGTGTAATTCCAAGATTTGGTCACATAGAATACTTCAAACACCCCAACATCGTAAAACAGTATGGTTTTAAACTTAACACTGGTGAACATGTCAAAATAAGCTACGGCGGATATGTTGAAATAGAGGATGAAGCAGGAAACATAAGCAAGAAATTTGTTGAATCCTGCCATGCCCAGTGTCCCACGCTTGTTAGACATTGTTTTAGGTATGGGAAAGATTTCTGCCCACACGGAGAAAAATTAAAGGACTCAGGCTTCTACGTTCTTTAAACTCAAAAGACCAAGCTTTTTATAGCTTGGTCTTTTTCTATTTATGGGTATCAAATTAAGCTTAACTACATATATGTTTTCTTGTCATTTCTAATAAATGTAATTTGGTAAATCCAACAACTTGTGTTTTTGCTCTATCTTTTTTAAGATTTCCCAATAATAGATTTTGTATAATTTCTTCATCTTCTTTATTATCCATATCAATATAATCAATAATAACAATTCCACCAATATCTCTAGCTCTAATTTGCTTCGCAATTTCTATGGTAGCTTCAGAATTTACTTTTAACACTGTTTTTTCAATACTTTCCTTGCCTGTAAATTTCCCCGTATTTACATCAATAGCTGTAAGTGCTTCTGTTTGATCTATTGTAATAAACCCTCCGCATTTAAGCCATATTTTTCGATTAGAAATTTTTTCAATTTGTCTTCTTAAATTATATATATCTAAAATGTCATCTTCTTCAATGAATTTTACCTCAACTTTTAATTTACTTTGCTCTGCTAATTTTTTTACGTTTTGATAAACAAATTTATTATTTGTCAAAACTTTATCTAGTCCTTGATGTCCAATATCTATCAATAGTCTTTTTACAACATTTCCTTTTTCATATAATAGCGAAGGCTCAAAATCTTTATTATTTGCAATTTGACTTGCTTTCTCTTTTACACTTTCATATATATTAATAACGTCCTTAATATCTTCTTCTATTTGAATTTCTGATGCATTTACAGCTGAAGTTCTTATAATAATTCCATAATTCTTTATTTGCAAGTCATTAACAATTTTACTCAATCTTTTTATTTCGTTTTCATCTTCTATTTTTTGAGAAATTGTTACAAACTCACTATTTGGAATAATTACAACAAATTTTCCTGCAATATTTAAATTAGTTGAAACTTTTGCCCCTTTTTTTCCTGTCTTATCTTTTTTTACTTCTACAATAATAGGCATACCAGTTTTAACATAATCATTGATATTGTATTTATTTAAGTCTTCATTTTTATTTCCAGTTTCATTACTTACTTTTGGTAAAATATCTTTTATATGTAAAAAAGCATTCTTTTCATCACCAATATTAACAAATGCTGCTTGCATACCTGGCAATATATCCACAACTTTTCCTAAATAAATATTTCCTTCTAATCTTTCTAATTCATCATATTCTTCGTATTTTTCTAATAGATTACCATCTTCTACATATAGTATCGTATTTTTTTCTTCTGAGCTATTTACTAATATTTCCTTCATTCAACATTCCTTCCGCTCAATTAAATTTGTTCATTGCAACATCTGCCCCATTTTTTATTATTTCTTCAACAGCTTCAGCAGCATGTGATACACCGTTTTGAAGAACTTCAAATTCGTCATCTGGAACATGTCCAATTACATAATTTATTAAATCATCCTTAAATTTTGGCATTCCAATACCTACTCTTATGCGTGTAAAATCTGTAGTATTTAAACAACCAACAACTGATTTCATCCCATTATGTGTCCCTGGTCCACCAGCTTTTCTTATTCTAATTTTTCCTGGAACAGTGTCAATATCATCATAAATAATCAATAAATTTTTGTTTTCTATCTTATAAAAATTCACAAACTCTTGAACTGCTTCACCACTTAAGTTCATAAATGTTTGTGGTTTAACTAAAATAACTTTTTCACCATTTATTGTTCCTGTTCCATATTCGGCTTTAAATTTGCTTTTATTTACCTTTATATCAAATTTTTCAGCTAATTTATTTATTACATCAAAACCCATATTATGCCTTGTTCTCGCGTAATCAGTTTCAGGGTTTCCTAAACCTACTATTAAATACATTACATTTTCCTTTCCAAAACCTTTTTTATCTCTTCCAAAGTGATTTTTCCTTGTCTTAAAATTACAGGCTCTCCGTTAACAACTTCTACTATAGTTGATGATTCACCAAGCTTTGCCTTTCCTCCATTTATGCAAACATCAACTTTACCGTTAAAATCTTTTATAATATCATTTAAACTCACTCCACTTGGCATACCTGAAATATTTGCGCTTGGTGCAACAAGTGGAAGTTTTAATTTATTCAATATTTCTAAAATAATTTTATTGTCTGGAATTCTAACTCCAATTGTATTCTTTCCAGATGATATGTAATCAAATAATCCCTGTTTTTTCTTTAATATAATTGTAATTGGCCCAGGCATAAAACTATTAATAATTTTTCTTTCTATATCATTTTCAATAATAGCATATTTACCAATTTCATCAATTCCAGAAACTAAAATGCTTAAAGGCTTTTCACCTGGACGATTCTTAACCTCATAAATTTTTCTGACCGCCTCTTCATTATAAGCATTTGCTCCAATTCCATACACAGTTTCTGTTGGGAAAATAACAATTCCACCATTTTCTAACACCTGTGCAGTTTTATTCAATTCTTGTTCATTAATTTCATCCTGCCAATCAAAAATTTCGGTTGTCACTCTACATACGCCTCCAATAATTTTACATAATTTTATCACACTTTCCTTAAATTGACAAGCAACTTTATTTTTAAAACACCTTAGGTACAAACACAATCGCTCCGACAACCACAGCAGCAATTGCCCAAACAAGCACTCCACCTGCTGCAACATCTTTTGCAATTTTAGCTTTCTCATTTTTATAAGGAGTAACCAAATCTACAACCGTTTCAATAGCCGTATTAAACATCTCAGCACCTATAACTCCTCCAAACATAATAACACAAATAATCCATTCCAAAGGCTCAATTCTAAAAACTATTCCTAAAATAATAACTAAAATCATAGCAAAGAAATGAATTTTCATGTTTCTTTCTTTTTTTAAAGCTGTGAAAATTCCAACTCCAGCAAATTTAAAACTATTAATTAGTCTTTTAGCCTCAAATTCAAATTCTTCTTTAACTTCTTCTCTCGGTTTAATTTCCATACTATCCCTCCACTCTGAAACTTTTATATACTCACTCTAGTCTCAAGAAATCTCTAATTTTTCTTTCAAATAAATCTTGCTAATTAAACTTATCTCCCTAATACTCTCCTCCGGTAGATCAAAAGAAAAAATCTTTTTTGCAGAAGATGATATTACATATCTAATTGCATCCACAGTTGTGGCACTAACGCTAATTGCAGACTTATCAACTCTTCCGCAATTTGCACACTTAAATCCATCATCAGCAATACTAAAATATGCAATTTTTTCTGCTTCATCACATTTAACACATTTCCCTACTTTTGGCATAAACCCTAGTAAGCACAAAAGTCTTATTCTAAACACTGATGCTACTAATTCCAAATTCTTATCAGTTTCTGAAATAACATACAAAGTGTTTAATAACAACTGTAAAATCTTATATGTATTCTGATTCTCATATGTAACACTATCTACAATTTTGCATAATTCTACAGCATAGTTAAGCTTGTCCAAATCTGTTCTTAAATTATAAAAAATTTCTATAGTATCACAAGAATTTATATTATAACTATTGTTTCCCTTAAAAATTAAATATTCACCAAAACAAAAAAATTGAGTTCCTGCCATAAGCAGGCTCTTTGGCCTCCTTGCTCCTTTTGCAGCACACCCAATTTTTCCGCTTGGAGTTAATATTGTAACCATTTTATCAAAGTCGCCCATTTTACTCTCTGATATTATCAAACCCTTGGTTTTTATTATCCCCATAATAATTCACCTTTAAATTATCATTTGCAGCTAATTGTTTTTCGATATTATCCACTGCCATTAAT
>ODAI012220267.1_pt1 | contig 10526 bp, 13 predicted proteins | sample 1539321 | NCBI WGS metagenome assembly ODAI01 (sample SAMN02144231, study PRJEB22623) | gut metagenome | biome: sheep rumen | host: Ovis aries | place: New Zealand | reverse complement strand
TTCCAATTCCTTTATAGAGGAAAACAATACAACCTATTAATATAATTATTCCTAAAATATAAAGTAACATAACTAATCAATTTTTTCCCAAATCATTCCTTTTGTATTAACTTTATAAGTACCAGGTGTAATACCACCTTTATCAATGTAGAAAAATACAAGATTTATAATAAGAACAATATGTTCTACAATATACTGATAACATGCCCAAAAATAGTCTTCAAGTTCTTTAGGATACTGTTTACCAAGTGGGCTTTCTTCTGTTCCTGGAATAAAATCTCCGTAATGACCAAGAATAAGTGCAACATCTTCCATGACATAAGTTCCACCAAAAAGATTCCATTGGTCAATACCCCATGCTTTACATTGCTTCTTATCAGAAATCAATTCAAGTTTGTCTTTAGTTCGGATTAGTTCATCACGCAAAACGCCAAATTTTCTCAAACCCTCATTTGAACTTTCTATTTCATGAATAGCATAATCAATATTTTCCGTGTTAAAATAATCTCCCATTTCAAAAGCATCAAACTTAATGTTTTTAATAAGTTTAATGTGGTCTTCAGTTAAATTTAATTTAATAATCATAATTTATTCTTTTTTATTATTTTATTTACTCGTAAAAAGCACAAAGTGCTTCGTTTTTAAATTTTTTAATGAATATATGACGAATATCAGATGTTCCTTCATCATCTTTTTTATGAAATTCATTTGTACAAATAACATAATGTTTACCTTCATAATACTCAATGCCATAATAAAAAGGACAAGTCTTACAAAAAACGCCAACTGATACTGTACGTGATTTATCAAAGTTACAATCGCCATCAACTTTTCTAAAAGTAAAGTGACTAAATTGTCCATTACCATATGTATAAGTTATTCTAGCCTTTTCCATTTACCAAGAATTATTTTTTTCCATTAACAATATTAAACATTTTTTGAATATTATCAACATCTTTTGGATTAACACAGTTTCCTTTAAGAAATTTTATTAAATATTCCATAATAGTATTTATTTGTATATTCACAATTTGTGCTTTTGTTCTTTCATTAAATTCCATATTATTCTCTCATTAAAATTTTTCTAGCCATTTCAATATCTTCATCAGATAAACCTGTTCTTTCATTTGTCTGAATAAAATTATCTTTTTGTCCAAGAAGAAAATCTGTATCATCATCAAAAATGACATATTCATAATCAATATGTTTATCATTGTAATGTTTTCTATAATATGGTATTCCATCATCTTTAGAAACGCCAAATTTTGTACCCATTCCTCCACAGTTTAGTAGCCATTTTTCAATTTCATTACCTCTACATAACCATTCAGTATAAAAATGCTCAGTGTAACCTATAATTGGTATTTCTAAACCACATTCTTTTAATGTTTTTTCTGTACGACCTTCATCATATCCCCATGAAGAAGATATTACAATTTCTGTGCCAATATCTTTAAGTTTATTAAGCCTTTTTACACATTCAATGTCAATATCACCCTGTTTAGATGTTCTTTTTATATAGAAATCTATACTATTCAAAACACCATCAATGTCAAGGAAGACGAAACGCTTATATTTATTATATTCCATATTCTATTAATATTCTTTTATTGGATACTGATAATTGAACACTTCATTAATGAATGATTTAATTTCTTGTTCAGTTGCAAGTCTCACATCATTACCATATTGATAATTTCCATAACCAGTTGATTTCAATAGTTTACCATCAGAATCAAAACCAATAAGAACACCATATCCATCTGCATTTAACTGTCCAGTATGAATAAAAACTCTTTGTGATTCTTTTTTAATACCTTTATCACCAAGTTTGTAAAGAAAATCTCCTGCTTTATACATAATATTTAATTTTTAATCTTTATTATTTATTATTTTTAAATTATCGAACATTTATTAGATATTTTTAAATTATCGAACATTTATTAGATATTTTTAAAAATTAATACAAGTCTTCACTATACATCATCCTCCATCCATTTCCATCTTTTGAAGAATGTCTTTTATGTGGTACTTGTTTTTGAAATTCTTCAGAAGAAACAAGTATTCCTTTATAATCTTTATTTTTTGCTCTTTCTTCTGTAACTTGTCCTGCATTATATGCAATTTCCATACCCTGCCAACGGTCAACAAATCTTCCTTCACTTGTTAAAAAACCATCAACTGTAGTACATTTTTTATCAGGCCATTCAAAAATCATAGGAATATCATCCTCTTTCTTATTTATTCTTTCAGAAAGTTTTTTAGTATTCCAAAGTGGATTAGTTGCTCTAATATTGATACAATTTCCATGACGATATTGTCCAATAACAACACCATTATCAATATTTTGTGCAATCATACCCCTAAGTGCTTCAGTACCATCTTGATACCATATAGCAGCACATAAAATATATTCTTTAGAATTATCAATCATGGTTAATAAGTTTTAGAACCGATTCCAATTCTTTAATTGTTGGTTTCCGATAAAAAATATTCTTATCTTTTTATTAGCATTTAGTTAGTTTATTCATTTAATGATTCACCATCAGGTGAACAACAATATAAATCTTCTGATGCTAATGGTTTAAAATCACCAACTTTTATATTTTTACTGAGTGTTGGCGGAAGCATATTAATGGCTTTTTCAGACCATTTAGCACGTTTTTCATTAATTTGTCCGCATTTATATGCTATTTTCATAGCATCAACTCTTGATACAAATCTGCCTTTAGAAGTATAAAAACCATTAGTATCAGGTTCTCCTTTTTCTGGTATCTTTAACTCATTATAGAATCTTTCCCATATATCATGATGTCTATATCCAATTTCTATATTTAGAATTTCGTTGTTTTCTTTGCGATATGGATTATTATCAACTTTTCTTGGTGTTTTTCTAAGAACAGCAGCACAAAGTATATATTCTTTAGAATTATCAATCATATGCCTTAATAAGTTTTAGAACTGATTCCATCTCTTCAATTGTTGGTTTCCGATAAAAAATATTCTTTTCAATTTTAAACCCATTTCCATATGCAAACAACATATAATAATTAGAAATGTGTGTATTAGATACTTCGTATACACGGTCAAAGCGAACATGAGTTTTATTTTTATATAATTCTTGTATATGTCTTGTTTTGACATAATTTAGTTCTTCTACTACAATTTTTTGGTATTTAAAACCATGTTCTTTAAACCATTTATCACTAACTTTTTCCATGTCTAAAAATAGTTTTATCTTCACCGTATTTTAACGGTGAAGATAATTATACATTCTTGTTTGATGTGCCTTCTTTCTTGCCTTACGTTTCTTCTGAAGTTTATTGAGTTTAGTAATTTCAGGCTTCACAATAACATAAGCAGGATTAATGTCATAACCAAGTGAATCAGGCTTAGGGATATACAGTCCCTGTTTACCAATAGTTTTTTTTGTTGCGTACATAATTTTATTGTTTTAAAGATTTCTTTTATTATTACAAATTTTGTGCCATTTTAATTTTATTAATTAATTTTTTTGTTTCAGTTAAACTTAAACCTTCAGGAAATGGTTGTAAAAACAAGCCAAAGTTCTTTTCCCACAAAAATTTAGATTTTAAATTACGAAGTTCTTCTAATGAAATTTCTTTATTAATATAAGATTGTATAATTGAATTATATTTTTCATTATATTCAACAGTAAAATCTATTTGTTCATAATCGTAAATATAAACTTCGTTATTAGTTAAATTATTATTAATTATTTCGTAAATTCTTTTACTGTCACCACCACCTTCAAAAATAGAATTTCCCATTAAAGTCATTCCTATTTTTTTATTATTGAAATTTTTGTTTACAAGTTCTAAACAACATTTTAGTGCATCATAATCTAAAGCGTCAGGTTGAATATCTGGTCGGTATCTTCCTTTTGTTATATAACATAACACAAAAATTGGAAAACCTTGATTTACATATGTTGTAACTACTTGACAAGTTCCTAATTTTCTTACATCATTATAATTTGTTTCCTTATTAACTTTATTAATATTAGGAAAAGCATTACACATTTTATGCATAAAACCATTCCCTTTACTGTTTTTAATACTAGCACCAATTAAAATTATATCGTATTTCTGAAACTCTTCATATAAATCAGTACCTAAAATTATTTCTTTTACCATATTTCTTTAAGCATTTTTTTCTGTTCATCAGTGAATTTTTTAGGATATTCATATTTAACAATAACTATATAATCACCCCTATTACCAAAAGAAGAATCAATTTCACGTATTTTCGGCATACCTTTACCAATACCTTTATATATTATTTCACCATCTCTTGTCATCTCAGGTATTTTTATCTTCATTGTGTTTCCATCAATAAAACGAATTTCTTTTTCACAACCAAGTAATGCTTCATTAAATTTTATTTTTTCAACATGTGTTAAGTTAAACATTTCTTGTGTAAAATATTCATTTTCTTCAACATGAATAACAAGAGTAAACATACCCATCATACCACCACCAACAGGTTCATGACCAAAATTACCCAAATTAATTTCAATTCCTTCAAAAAGACCAGGTGGAAGTGTTATGTGTTGTGTAACTTCGATTTCTTCCAATCCAGTACCATGACAAAATGTACATTTTTCATTTTCTTTTAAAGTTTCTCTACCTGTACCCCCACAATAAGGACAAGTAGTTATTTGTTGAAACATAAAGTTTCCATTACGTTGTTGTGTAACAATTTTACCTGTTCCATTACAATGAGTACAACTGTGAATTCTTTTGTCAGCAGCACCTGTTCCGTTACAATGAGTACAATTGACGTTTCGTTTAAATTTAATATCTCTGTCTACGCCATAATATGCTTCTTCCAACGAAATAGTTAAATTAAAACGAATTGCCCTACCAACTTTAACATTTTCTTCTTCTTCAAATGGATTAAAACCATGTCTAAATGCTTGCTCTCTAAAATAGTCAAAAGGAGAAGAATGAGAAGGATTATCATATTCTTTGCGTTTTTCTTCGTTAGAAAGAACTTCATATGCTTCTGATATTTCTTTAAACTTTTCTTCTGCTTTCTTTTTTTCTTCTTCACTATCATTTACATGACGGTCAGGATGAAATTTCATAGCAAGTTTATGATATGCATTTTTAATTTCATCCTGTGTAGCATTTTTATTTACACCTAATATTTCGTAATAATTTTTTTCCATAATTAATAACTTTCAGTACAGACAGAACCCAAAGTTTTTCCTTTATATTTAATTTCTAAGCCTGCTTCATATGAACACTCAGAACCAATGTGATATTCATCAAATTCAATTTTAGAAATTTCTTCTGCAACAATTCTGCGTACATATTCTGCATTTTTTTTCTTCCAATCGTCATATTCTCTTTCAGCAAAAGATTTATAAACTTCCTGAACACTTTCGGTAACTTTATTTTCCCATTTACGTTCATTTTCTTTGGCTTCTTTTTGTAAACGGTTTATTTCACCTTGAAGATAGTTAATCTTATCACGTAATTCTTGTTTTGTTTCCATATGTTTTTAAAAATTAAATTTTATGTACGTTCCTACAATTTTTATGCCAAACAGCAAATGTATTTCTTTATTAATATTCTTTACAAAAATACAAAAAATAAATTTTACCAACAAATCTTAAATAAAACAAACTATTTATATAAGAATAAAAATACGTAATATGCTTACATATCAAAATATTAAAAATAATAGTACAAGAAGTATAGATGCAAGACTTTATAACGATGAGTATTTTGATTTTATGCTCTATCGTGGAGAAATCATAGGCATTGATTATGATGTGGATGAAAATCTTATTGCTGATTTTTCAGAACTTAATATAAATGATGGAATTTTATACTCTACAGTTAATTGGAACGGTGCTATAAATAACGGTGTACTACTTGAAGATATTGGATTTACTGGTATTGATAATGGTCTTATTCATTTTGAAAAAGATAAAATATCAAACAAAGATTTTTTAAAAATATTAACAGGTAGTACGTATAATATTGAATCTGGTGACACACGTTTATTTTTAACACCAATAACAGGTAACACACAAAATTTTGTTTATCCTATGTTTTTAGAAACAGAAGATGATAAAAAATATATAAGTTTTAAAGGCGGTTTTTACCAAGGTTTCTATAAATTATTTGGATTTGATTATCAAGTACTTCCTAATGGTCCTGATTATGAATGGAATTTACAATTTAAAATAAGACCAAGAAGTGACTATGAAATCGGTACTTATACAGTGAATCATCTTCACCCTGAAAACAATGGTATTTTCTTTTATATGGGAACAAGAGCAGAAAACAAATTTATAAATTTTTATAAAACAGATTCTGCAATAACAGAAACAATGAAAATACCAAGTATTGAAAATGATGGATATTTAGACCCTTCAAAATGTAATCCATCAGGAATAAGTTATAGTATTCAAAATCATGTTGTTGAAGAATTAGATTATACTGTTGACATAGTAGAAAAAAAAGTTAACAGAGATTATTTTCCTGATGATTATTTTGATAAAACAAGTACACAACCTTGTAATTGTCATCCAGATAAAAAAGAAAAAAAGAAAAAGAAAACTGTTTATCCTAAAGATGGTTGTGAATGTAATGTAACATCAATACCAGATTATGATTGGCATGTTTCTGATTTATATACATATAAGTATGAAGAGAGTTCTGTAAATTGTTGCAGAAACGGTAAATGTAAACCAAAACCATGTGAACCTAAACCAATACCTGTATGTGATTGTGATAACACTTATTTTGGTGATGATTATTTTAAAGATTTAGAATGTAACAAAGGGAAAAAATATGCTTCTGATGAATATCTTGAAAGAGACGTAAAAATTGATGAAAACACAATTGAAGATACATTTGGTCATTTATTTACAAAAAGAGGTTATTATGAAATTGAAACAGATAACAAGTTTTTAATATTTGATAGAACGCCACTAGGATTAAATGTTAAAAATTGGGTTGAAGGTACAAAAGTAACATTAACTGGGAGAAATGATTGGGGAAATATAAATTATTTTCCTATAATGAATAGAACTTCTACAGGTTTCACAGTAAATGATATATACAAATATCAAGAAGATAACACATTACCATATAACATTTATAAAGATATTAAAAATAACGCTTTTGCATTAAGAATAACAGAAAATGGTGCTATTGGTTATAAATATGCTATCCTTGATTGTGATGCTGACAATGAACAACATTATACTGTTAAAGAAGAATATTCAAAAGAAGGTATCATTAAAATAAATGAATGGAATAATATTATTGTTAAAATAGTTATTCTAAATCCAACAATTGTTTATAAATCAGACGGTACTATTTGTGAAGATGTAAACAAAGGCAAAAGAAAAATGAAATTATATTTCTATGTAAATGGAAATCTTGTGTTTATTAGTGAAGAACTTAATGAATTTAATTTTAAAGAACTTGATGATGTAAATTTAAAACAAGAAGCAGTTCCTTATAACATTTCTTTAGGTGGTGGTACACAAGGATTATTAGAATCAATTTTACCTGATTATTATAAATTATCAGAATATATATTTCCAATAGAAAAAGATTTTTGTGGAACTTTTTTGGGTGATATTTCAAGTTTTAAAATTTATAATGGTCACGTTGATTATTCCACAATTAAAAACTATTTATCTAAAAATAATGATTAGTATAAAATAAAGTTATTAACATGTCTAATGAAATAAAAAATAACAAAGGTGCGGTTATTAAAGAAATTAATGGCGTAAAATATTTTAAGTTACATTCAAAATATCCAGGTGATTACACAAAAAACTGTGGCCTTTTAGCAAATGAAATTGACGAAAACTTCTTCTTTCTTAGAAGCTATGATATACAAGACATGCAAGTTGACGAGAATAGAAATCTTATTCTTACACGTGTTGACGGTGATAAACTTGTTGTTAATATCAGTGAAGATGTGGGTTATCCTACATTTGATTTCATTAAAGAAGAAGGTAAAATTATTGTTACCTATCCTGACGGAACAACTGATGTGATGGAAGGTTTTCTTATTGAAGGTCAAGATATTAAAGTTGCAACTGATTATACTATTAGAGGTGATGGTAGAATTTCTAATCCTCTTAGAATTAGTGAAGTAGAAAAAACAGGTACATATGCCCCAGCAAAAGAATTTGTTGACTTAACTGAAAGTGGTAGCGAAATGCCTGATGGTAATAAACATGGTAAAGGATATAGAGTTGTTACTAAAGAATATGTAACACCATTCGGTTTACTTTATGATTATTCAGGTGTTAAATTAATACAAGAAGCACTTAATGAAACAGGTTCTCCTTGGAGAGTTCCTTCAAGAAAAGATTGGGCTGATATGCTTAATGCTGCTGAATATTGTCCAGAAGATAGAAATCATGACACATTAGAAATTAATGAATGGACGGGTAAACATGCAGGAGCAAGAGCAAAATCAATTAGTTCATGGTCTGCTTGTACTGATGAAGAAGAAGGATATCCTGTTCAGGGTGAAGACAATCTTCCATCAACAGGTAGTCATGGCACTTTCCATGTTATTCCTATTGGCTATGGTGAAGGTAGCCGTGGTCCATTAAGTAAACCTGCTGATGCACATTGGAAAGACATTGAAGCAATGAGACTTCTTAGTTCTTTCTGGACAATGACACCAACTAATAGTAAATTAAAATCAAATGTTCCTAACATTTACACAAGAACATTTGCATATGATACAAGAAAAGTTCTTCAAGAATCTTCTAAACCAAGTTCAAGACTTTCTATTAGATTAGTAAAAGACTTTGATTTTGATAGTTTTAATGAATATGAAAATATTCTTGGTCATTCAGTTCCATGTGTTTTAATTTCAAATCCTGAAACAAATTATAGTAAAATTTGGACATCAATTAATATTGGTTTCTCAGAACCACAATATAGTGGTTTAACTTCACACTGTTGGGAAAAACTTGTTAATGAAGAAGATAGACAAGTTAAAGAAGTATATTTCATTAATGAATGGAATGGTGAAGAATGGATTAAGAAACCTATGAATCCTGGTGATTCAGTTGTTATTCTTGACTATGATGGAGACCCTTCAACATCAGGTGATACTTATCGTGAATGGAGAGTTTATGATAATGGTGACGGTACTGTAAAACTTGTAGACACAGCAGAAGCACTTAAAGAAGAGTTCCAAAAAGAAATTGATGAAATTAACGAAAAAATTGATGAATTAAGTGGTTCAACCGTTGAAGAAATTGAAAGACTTGATAATAAGATAGATGATGAAACAGAACGTGCATTATCAGCAGAAACAATGCTTGCAGAAGCAATTGATGATGAAATTGAACGTGCTGTTAGTGCTGAAACTTATCTCCAACAAGAAATTGATTCAATTGAATTAAAAGAAATTGAACCATCAAGTGAAAATATTTTATCATCATATGAATTATTCATAAACGGAGAAACAAGAGGTGCAACAATTAATATACCTAAAGATAAAAACATTAAAGAAATTAAACTTGGATGGGAAGGTGCAACAATTGACAAAGACAGTGGTGAATGGACAAATTGGCCAGAATCAGGTGAAACTGAAACTTTATATGTTGTTTATCATAGAGAAAATGGAAAATATGATTTAGTTTCAATTAAACTTGAAGATTTCCTTCATGAAAATGAATTTAAAGATGGTTTAATTGTCACTAATCATGAAGTAAAAGTTTTAATTAATCCTGATTCAGATGAATATCTTACTGTTGGACCAGACGGTATATTACTTAGTGGTGTTACTTCTGAAGTTGGAAGACTTGAAGAAAAAATAGATGCTGAAATTGAACGTGCTGTATCAGCAGAAACATATATCCAACAAGAGATTGATGAGTTGAGTGCTTCAACTGTTGATGAAATTGAACGTTCCAATAGAATTGATGATAATATTGCTAAAGATATTATTGGTGCTAGTGGTGATTCCGAAGAAGGATATATCATTGACTTTTATGATGCTGTTTGGACACCTGTATCTGAAGAAGAAGTAGAAACTCATGCTCATACACTTGTTAAGATACCTGATGATTATCCTGAAATACCTAATCCAAGTGGATGGACAGGTGAAACATATATAGAAGTATTTAATACACAAACAAGTGAACATAGTTTCTTAAAAAATGTTACAACAAATAACTATATTTCTACAGCAAATACAATTGTTGATGCAATAGAAGATTTAGATGCTGCATTAAAAACAGAATCTGATAGAGCCAAAGAAACAGAAGAAACACTTCAGAAAGCAATTGATGCTGAAACTGAAAGAGCAATCAGTGCAGAAACAGTACTTCAGGAAGAACTTGACACAACACAAGAAGGTGCTGGTTTAAATGAAGATGGTACTTATTCTTCTAACTCTGAATCAAATTACATTTCAGGTGCTACATCACTTAATGACGCTGATGTTAAACTTGACGAAGAACTTAATAGAGCAGAAGGTGAAGACATTGCAGATACAGGACA
>ODAI010736533.1_pt1 | contig 10526 bp, 13 predicted proteins | sample 1539321 | NCBI WGS metagenome assembly ODAI01 (sample SAMN02144231, study PRJEB22623) | gut metagenome | biome: sheep rumen | host: Ovis aries | place: New Zealand | reverse complement strand
TGGCATCCATCGATGCATCGGAAATGACATGTTCAATTCTGCAGGCATCCTCGGCAGCGGTTTTCTCATCCACACCGAAGCGCACCAAAAGTTCCGTTAAAACCGTATGCCTTTCATAAATCTTTTTCGCATAAGCAAGTCCGGTTTGCGTGAGCGTAATATAGCCGTTATCATCCACCGTGATAAATTCACCTTTTTTGAGCAAGCCGATTCCCCTGCTCACACTCGGCTTTGAAAAGCCCATTTCCACGGCCACATCTATCGAGCGCACCGCAGCTTTTTTTTGCGATAAGACATAGACTGTTTCCAGATACATTTCACCCGATTCATGCATAAGGCTTCCTCCTAAACCCGCTAAAGAACGATTTGTATTAGAATAACACAATAAAATTTTTTAGTCAACCGACAAATCACTCGGATGTGGCTGTAAATGCCCAATAAAACTAAATACAAAAAAGCATAAATATAACACTTGTAAAACGAAATATCATTTTATAATATATTGACTCATTGCTATGCACAAAGGCAAAACAAACATCACACTGTCAAAGCGGTCAAGCACACCGCCGTGTTCGGGAATCAGCCTACCGAAATCCTTAATGCCACACTTTCTTTTGATGTATGAAAGGGATAAATCGCCAACGACTGCCAAAAATGCGCCCAAAACACCAACAAGCACAAGCACAAACCAATTGACGCTCACCTGCATCAATTGTAAAATCAATGCATATATTACAACGCCTAGAACACTACCTGCAATGCCGCCGATAAAACCCTCCACTGTTTTATTCGGACTAATGGTTTCAATCAACTTGTGTTTTCCCAACTTCATACCGACGATTTGAGAAAAGGCATCGCACATCCATGCAATCACCAAAGGCAACAGTACAAGTTTTCTGCCGTTTTCTCCCGTATTAATAACAACAAACAGCGACAAAATCATCGGGAAAACGAATGCGGCAAACGCACAGGCAAGCACCTCACCAATAGAAACGGAGGGCTGAAAAAATACACAATAACCAAAGCAAATCAATACAAACAAAAACAATATTAACATCCATATTGTCTTGCTTAAATCAAGATAGACCAGCCACGGGATAGCAGCAGAAAAGAATATACCGACAACCTGCAAAAATCTATTGCTGACAAGTTGTGAGGCAACCGTCATTTCAAAACCCGCAAGAGCGGTGGCAAATGAAATCAGTGCCGCCGTGCCCCATAAAGGTGCTTTTAAGAATATCACACCGCACAAAAAAGAACCGCATATTGCAGTAATCACTTTAATAGAAAAGGCATGTTTTTTCTTATTTGCAATTTTTTCCATTGGCTATTCTCCCTTTTGTTTGTAAAAAAAATATATTTGTTACCTGTTTGACTAATTCTCATCTGTGTACTATAATACAAGTGTGAATTTATTTGGTCAATTTCCAAATTTCGACAAATTGTGCATTATTACACAAAGAAAGGCTTATTGTGAATTATGTCTGAAGACCGCCGCATAAAAAAAACAAAGAATAACATAAAAAAGACTTTAATTGAGTTACTCAAAGAAAAATCAATCAACCATATCTCCGTAACGGAATTAACCGAACTTGCCGACATCAGTCGAAAAACTTTTTACCTTCACTACAATTCTATTTATGAAGCAAAAGAAGATATTGATAATGATTTGATAACAAAGCTTAACGAAATCCTCTCTTCTGTTGTAAAAGATGCCCATAAGTTCAATTCTCATGACCTTTATGCATTTTTTAAACAAGTAGATCTCGTGACAAGGGGGCATGATGAACTGATTGCGTATTTTATGTCAAACACGGCACATTCCACCTTGTATATAAAAGTGAAGCAAATATTAAAAAATACTTTTTTGGAATGGGTCAACCAAACCGCCACAAATTCTGTTTCTAATGATTACCTCGCTGAATTTGTTGTCAGCGGCATTCTTGCAACCTATGTGCAATGGAATAACAGAAACAAAGATATTCCAAACGATGAATTAAACGAAATACTAACAAAACTTTGCGCCTCTACAATGGAACTGATTAAATGATATTCGTTACCACCGCACAAGAATTGCGCACCGTACCCGCAAATGTAAAAAAGGACAACGCATGATTCTATTTTAATCACACACAACAAATGAAAGAAACAGGGATGGCACAGAGACCATCCCCTCTCGGATAAATAAAATCGGCAGGTCACACTGCCGATTTTACCGTTAATTGCATAATGTCTCTTTTGCCGCTTAAATATAGTCGCGAATAAACTTCTGTACACTTTTTAAACCTGGCAAACATTTTCCCCGCTTCACATTCATTGCAATACACTTTCCAACAGCCGGTGCACTTACAGTTTGTGCCGGCGTTTTCAATAAAGCCCTTTACATCGCCTAAAGGGTAATTGAGAAAAATGCCGATTTCGTGCGGGAATTCACTCATAGAATGCAACCGCCCTTTTAATGTACGAATTGCCTCATCCGCATCCACGCCGCTGTATCCGTAACCGGCGAGAAATTCTTTCACGCCGTCCTTCGCAAGGTCGGCGCTTAGCCGGCTTTTTCTGCAAACATAAATTAACGCCTTATGATTTTGTTTTTTTAAAACAATTAATTCAACGCCTTTATTCTTGAAAACTTCATTCCAAACCCCGACAGAGTACGCAAGGTTACTGTCGCTTTCATAAGCACATGAAAATAGATTTGCCGTTTTGATGGAAGCGAGTGTGGGTGCGCAGTGCTGCACCAAATATTTATCCAGTGACATATAGCCGTTTCCTTTACCGTTATTTATGAAACCAATGCTTTACCCAGTGCTTTACATGCATTTACGGCATCATCGTCGGGCGCTTCGTTGGCAATCACCCCGTCTGCCACAAGGGAGATACCTTCCGCTTCACAATCTGCTTGCCAAGTTCTCATCCATTCACCGTCGCCCCAACCGTAGGAGCCGAAAAGCGCCACTTTTTTGCCCGAAAGTGAACCTTTTACCTCCTCAAACATCGGCTGAAACTCACTGTCTTCTAATTCTTCGGCACCCATAGACGGACAACCGAAAGCAATACTCTCAAAATCAGCCGCTAAAGTGCTGTTAAATTCGGCTGCGCCAAACGCTTCTACTTCGGCGCCTGCTTCACGCGCACCGCTTGCTACAGCCTCTGCCATTGCCTCTGTATTGCCGGTACCGCTCCAATAAACTACTGCTACTTTCATTGTGTTCACCAATAGTTAGCAATTGCTAACCGCCTTTCTAAAAAAATATAATCGGTTGCCCGATTTTGTTTACGGTTTATGTTAGTGCGGCTAGCCCGACGGGAGTAGAACCCAAACAGCCTCTCGCTTGAACTTTTTGGCTAATTCTACCGCATTTTCGTTGATTGGCGTCAGCCAAACTGCCTCAAATGAGGCACAATTATCTCAAAAATTTCTAAGCGAGAGGTGCTTGCAGTTTATATCTGCCTGTTTTTTACTAAGACAAGGCAAAATGGTGAGGGAATACTGTCGTATTGCAAGGCATTTTAACGCAGTATTAGTGAAAAAAAGGCGATATAAACCTGTTTGGGTTCGGCTCCCGTCGGGCTACGGCAACATTCAACCAATGGAACTCGGTCACATTGAAGGTACCGTGGAATACAAAGAAGCGTTGCAATTAGTTAACAGCAATTACGACCGCTTGCAGGAAGGCTTAACCGACAAACAAAAAGAACTGCTGATAAAGTATGCCGAAAGCCGCAACGAGTTTTCCAATATCACCGAGTTCGACGCCTTCAAAGTCGGATTTAGTCTTGGCGTAAGAATACTAATTGAATCCTTGAGTTAATGAAACAGGTACAGGAAACCATTCCTGTACCTGTTTATTTGATAGACTAAACAATTCTATAGTTTTTTTCTTCTATATCCATTATATATCCGCCGCCGGGTTCCGGTTGCCATTCATAGCGCGTTTTTTTCTCATCGGGGAAAAAATGCGCCATAATGACGGCAATCACGCCGCCGTGCGTGAGCAAAAGTGTATCCTGCCCCTGTGCAATAAGCGAATCGAGTGCGCCGATAACACGCTTTTTCATCTCCTCCCCGCTTTCACCACCGGGCGGGAATTTTTTTTCATTATCGCCCGCAATCCATGCCAAATAGCGCGGGTCATTTTTCAGTTCTTCGTAGGTACGCATTTCAAATGCGCCGAAATCTATCTCCCGAAACGCCGTATTTGCCGCATGCGGTACCTCTCCGTAGAGAATTTGCAGTGTTTGTTCACTCCGCTTCATCCCGCTCGTGATAATGCGAAAACTCGTTATGTCCGGGTAATTTGTTTGGTTACGGCGGTGTTGCAGCTTCGCTTTTCCCGCAGGGCTTAACCCGATATCCGTTACGCCGCAATAGCGCTTTTCTTCGTTAGCGGCAGTTGCGCCGTGCCGTATTAAAATTAATTTCATTTTAATCGCTGCTCCAATCCGCAAAAAAGGCGATAAACCGCCTGCGCCTCACCGGAAAGATAAGCGCACAGCCGCCCGGTTTCTTCCCGCCAGAGGCGATTTTCGGCTTCCATGGGAACCACGCCGCAGAAAATATCATCACAAATGAGCACGCTCTGTTCCCACGCGGCGCGGCGCTCCTTAAAATACGCCACCGCATCCTTACCGTTCTCGACACAGAAGAAAACAAATTCCTCCAGCCCCGCAATGCAGGGTGCGGAAAAATCCGGTTCTTTCTGCGTAGTACAAGTGAATACCTGTTTATCCGTTAAATGGTATTTTCTTTTTGCAAAATCGCGCTTGCCTTGAAAAGCGCCGCCGATAATCAAATCCATTTTTCCTCCTATATGAGTGCATAAACTGCCACGCCGCAAAGTTCCGCAATGCTCAGTGCATAGCCCGAAACATCACCGCTCATGCCTTGTAATGAACGGTAACCGATAGCGGCAAACAGACTGTAGCCTGCGATGACCGCTATGGGGACAAACCCGTATTTGCCTAAAAACAAAAAGGCGCATACAAGCGTTGCCGCCAACACAAGCAGCGGCACAAATGCGCGCAATTTGTTTGGTGCGTTATGGGCGTATTGACTCGTTTTCATCGGTTTTAAAAGAATGACCGCCGCCGCTGCCATACAGCGCGAAGTGATACAAATAAGCAGCAGAGCGAAAACGGCGGCATTTTTCTTTGCCGAGGCAAAGAGCGCAAATTGCCCCATAATAAGCAGGATTGCCGAAAGCACCGCAAAGGAACCGACATGCGGGTCTTTGAGTATTTTGCGGCGTTCTTCCAACTCTCGGCGTGATTTTACAGCGTCCGTTACATCCAAAAAGCCATCCATATGCATACCGCCGGTTATCAGAAACGGAAAGGCGCACAAAATGGCGGCACCCACAAAAGCAGGTAAATGCATCAGGCGCAGGATATATGCGCACAGCGCCCACAAGGCGCCGATAAACGCACCGACAAACGGCAAAAACAGCGTAACATACGGAACACTCTCTTCAGCCCAAATGTGAAAAGGGCATGGAATGGCGCAAAACATCGAAAAGCACATAACCGACGCTCTTAAATATTTTTTCATTGCTCCAACGCCCCCTTGTGAATGATAATTTGCCCGGCGCACAGTTCCAGCACCACATCGCACGCTTGTGCCAAAGCGCAGTGAACGGCGGCAAGTGAACGGCGGTATTTCTCGGTAATGTTATCAAAATGCTTCGCCTCCGAAAAAAGATAATCGCTCACAAATACCGCATGCTTTGCGCCACCTGCCACTCTCAACAACCCTTCGCGGGTGCGTTCTAACGCTTCACTGTCTGCCTCACCGCCATGAAACATCTCGTTAGCAAGCAGTGCGGTGACACTGTCAATCAAAAAGGTCGAGCGCGCGGCGTCCTCACCAAGGCATACCGCTATATCCCGCCCGATTTCGAGCGTTTCAAAGCCCAAACCCGCGCGCTCATTTATATGTTTATCTATACGGGCGCAGTCCTCCGCATCGGCGGCAATCATGGTTGCCACATAGTAATGCATTTGTTCTCCCGACAGCCTTAGCGCCATGTTCTGCGCCAAGGAAGATTTGCCGTTTTTACAACCGCCGCAAATAAAAACCGTCACCGCTGACTCCTCTCCGTTTCGACCGTAAACGCGTCCGTTTTTCTAATTTCTTTCAAATACCCGTCGTCTATTTCGGCTTGCTCAAAAGTCGCCATATTGTTCATCACGGCGCAAGCCGCTTCCAAAAGCATCATCGCCGGCGGGCAACCGCTGCCCTCTCCCAAACGCATATCCAGTTGCAACAAAGGTTGCAGTGCCAATTCCTTTATGGCGATTTGGTAGCCGATTTCCGCCGAGGCATGCGAGGCTATCATAAATTCTCGGGCAAGCGGACACAGTCGATAAGCGCACAGTGCCGCAACGGCACTGATAAAGCCGTCTATCACCACAGGCACACGATATTTTGCCGCGGCAAGAAACGCCCCTGCCATTGCAGCAATATCCAAACCGCCGAGTGCCGCCAACACACAGAGTGCATCGTCTTTACTCACGCAATTAATAGCGATAGCACGCTCTATCACGGCACACTTATGTTCATATGCCGCCTGCGTTAAACCGGCGCCTTTTCCGGTAACGGCACGCACACTGTTGCCCGTAAGGGATGCCAAAACAGCGGCAGAAGTGGTCGTGTTACCGATACCCATTTCGCCAACGCCGATTACCTGCGCACCCTCTTTGACCGCTTCTCGAACTGCCTCAACGCCGACAAAAACCGCTTGCAATGTTTCCGCCTCGCTCATTGCCGGCCCCTCGGCAATATTTTTTGTGCCGAAGGCAACTTTCGCCGCCGTAACGCCCGGCTCGGTGATGGTAGCGGCAACGCCCACATCCAACACGCGCAGCGCACAGCCGAACTGCTTGGCAAGCACTGCCGCGCCGGTTTTTCCGCGCGCCAAATTCACGGTTTGCGCCGCCGTTACGCTTTGCGGGCAACTGCTCACGCCCTCTTTTACCACACCGTTATCGGCGCAAAAGACCAGGAGCATTTTTTGTTCCACCGTGTTGCAGACTTTCCCTGTTATGCCGGCAAGCTGAATAGACAGTTCCTCCAGCCTGCCGAGGCTTCCCGGCGGCTTGGCAAGCTCACTTTGGCGCTTGCACGCCTGTTCCATTGCCTGTGCATCAAGCCCCTGTACCGAAGCGCTCAGCTGCTGCAGGGTTTGCCTTGTGATATTGTCAAAAGAATGGTTTACCATCACTAATACTCTATTCCTTTTCTCGCGCCGATGCCCTTATCAAAGGGGTGGTGCACTTTTTGCATATTAGTCGCGTAATCGGCAAGCGCCAAAAGCTCCTGCGGCGCCTCTCTGCCGGTTAAAACGATTTCACGCGCCTGCCCTTCCTCTTTTAAAAAAGCAAGGAGCGTTTTTCTTTCAAGCGTTTCAAATCTATATGCCCACAGCGCCTCATCGAGCACTATGAGGTCATACCGCGCGCCTTGTGCACGCAGCTGTGCAAGCATTGCGGCAGTGTCGGCTTTGAGCGCCGCGCGCTCTTCCTCACTCAATGTCTTAAACCAGCCGAAATGCCGCGGCGGGAATAAAAAGTCAATGTTTTTAAGCGTTTGCAACGTCGTCAGCTCCGCGGAAGTACCCTCTTTTAAAAACTGCACAAAGAGCACACGCATTCCGCTGCCGGCAGCGCGCACGGCAAGCCCGCAGGCGGCGGTGGATTTACCTTTGCCGTCTCCGTAATAAATGTGAATCATATGCCTTCCTCTAATATTTTATAGATAAACTCCATATCGAGCGCCGCACGCACGGCGGCGGCTAATTGCTCATACTGGCTTTCTTTATAGGCGTGCACATCAAACGGTGCATCGGGAGAAAAGGATAGTCCTTTTCTCTCATACAGCGCCCGCACGATACTTTCGGCAATGCCGCTTTCATCAAAAATACCGTGGATATAGGAGCCGTATACATTGCCGTTTTGGAGCACGGCACCGCCTGCGCCGCTCTGCCCCATGTGGATTTCATAGCCTTTATATGCCAAGCCGTTTAACGGTTCAAAAATGCCGCTTAAGCCCGCAAACACACCTTCGGTTTGCCGTTGTGTTTTCCGAGAACCAAACACGGTTTCAAACGGCAGTAAGCCCATTGCATCCATGCTGCCGCCGCCTTCGCTCCCGGTGGGGTCACTGATACGCGCACCCAACATTTGCAAGCCGCCGCAAATGCCGAAAACGGGATTGCCCTTTGCGGCAAAACGAAGGATTTCTCCTTCCAAACCGCTTTGGCGCAACCATTTTAAATCGGCAATGGTGGATTTGCTGCCGGGCAAAATCACCATATCGGGGGAACCGAAGCGGGAACGCTCACTCACATAGCGCAGCGAAACGCCCGCAAAATGTTCAAAGGCATTAAAATCCGTAAAATTGGAAATGCGCGGCAGGCGAATAACCGCTATATCAATTTCCTTGCGCGCCGTATCACCGAGCCGCTCGCTGAGGCTGTCCTCATCCTCAATATCCGCTGTCAGGTAAGGGATGACACCCGCGCAGGGCACCTTCACCAGGTTTTCAAGCATTTCCAAGCCCGGCGCTAAAATGGCGGGGTCGCCGCGAAATTTATTGATAAGTGTTGCCTTGACCATGGCTCTTTCTTCCGGCTCTAACAGTTCAATCGTGCCGAAGAGCTGCGCAAACACGCCGCCACGGTCAATGTCGCCCACCAAAAGCACCGGAGCCTTTGCCATTTTTGCCATGCCCATGTTGACAATGTCTTCACTTTTTAAATTGATTTCCGCAGGGCTGCCCGCGCCCTCTATGACAATAATATCATTTTGTGCCGCAAGGGTATGGTAGGCACCGAGAATGTCGGGAACCAATTCCTTTTTGTAACGAAAATACTCTGCTGCGCTCATATTGCCGCGCACCTTGCCGCCGACAATGACCTGAGAGCCGACATCGGTGGTCGGTTTTAACAAAATCGGGTTCATCAGCACCGAGGGCTTCACCCCGGCTGCCTCTGCCTGCACCACCTGGGCGCGCCCCATCTCGAACCCCTCCTCGGTAATAAAGGAATTGAGCGCCATGTTCTGCGATTTAAAGGGCGCCACGCGATAGCCGTCCTGCTTAAAAATGCGGCATAGGGCAGCGCAAAGAATACTTTTGCCCGCGTTGGACATCGTACCCTGAATCATGATAGGTTTTGCCTGTTTCATTTCAAAACCTCCGGTTTTAAAAATGCGGAATGCGGAATCCGAAATTAAAAGTGGCAACACTGCGTGTTGTATCCTATAGAGCGAAGCGGAGCGGGTAAGGGTGCCTTTTCCGCTATTCGCACCTTAGGTGCGAGCTTCATTAGTGAAACGACTTTATTGGGCGCACAGCGCCTTTATTGCGGCAAGTAACTGCCGATTTTCCTCGGGGGTGCGCACGGCAATGCGCACGTAGCCCTCACCCAAGCCTTTATAATTCGCACAATCGCGCACCAAAATGCCTTGCTCCGCGAGCTTTTCGGCAAGCGGTTTTTCATGGTAGAGCAAGAGGTAGTTCGCTTCACCCTCATATACACGCAACCCGAGCGCTTTCAAGGAACGGGAAAGTTCTTTTTTTGCGCGCTGAATATTTTTCACGCTCTCACGCAGCCAAGCCTGCTCCTTGAGCGCCGCTGTTCCCGCGAGCTGTGCGGGAGTAGAAACATTCCAGCAAGGTGCTTTTTGCGCCACCGTTTCAAGAAACGGTGCATCGGTGCAAAGCATATACCCCAAGCGCACCCCTGCCAAGGCAAAGCTTTTTGTCATGGAGCGCAAAACACAAACATTGGGAAATTCACGCAGCAAAGCGGGGATATCATAACACTGCGGCGCCTGTGTCAGTTCCAAAAAGCTGACATCGAGAAGCACCCTCACTCCGCTTGCGGCAAGGGCAGTCAGAAGCGCTTTTCCCACCGTGAAGCCCGTGGGATTATTCGGGGAACATAAGAACAGTGCGCTGTATGTGTTAAAATCAAGTTTTAAAATGTCTTCTGTCAGCCGAAAATCATCTTCTTTGCGCAGAGAATAGGATTCTACCGGCACATTCGCCGCGCTTAAAGCGGCGCTGTATTCACAAAAAGTCGGTTCAAGCACCAGTGCCGGTTTTGCCGCATCGAGCGCATAGCAAAAGGAATAAATGAGTTCCGCTGCACCGTTGCCGCACAGTACTGCCGCAGCCTCTACGCCTTCGTAGGCGGCAATACTCTCTTTAAGTTTACGGCAATAGGGGTCGGGGTAGGAAGAGCTGCAGTTTGCAGCTTGTTCAAGCGCCTTTTGCACACTGTGCGGCATACCGAAGGGGTTGATATTTGCGGAAAAATCCAAAGACACTTTTTTTGAATAAATATCGCCGCCGTGAGGATTTTTTTCATTTAAAAGCACAGTATCACCGCCAATCTGATAAGCACGCTCAATAAAAGCATTGCGGCAGAAGCAACATACATTAATACACAGGAACGCCCGATATCCTGCGGTTCAATTTCCCGCAGTGCATCGCCGATGTATTCTTTTTTGCACACCTCGCC
>ODAI014693143.1_pt1 | contig 10527 bp, 7 predicted proteins | sample 1539321 | NCBI WGS metagenome assembly ODAI01 (sample SAMN02144231, study PRJEB22623) | gut metagenome | biome: sheep rumen | host: Ovis aries | place: New Zealand | reverse complement strand
TGTAATACCGGATGGAATTTCGACTGATATCGTTTTAGTGGCTCCAATTTTCTTTTTTCCGCGGCACTTAGAACATACACTACTAAATTTCTTACCAGTACCACTACAATCGGGGCAAACAGATTCTGTTTGCATAACACCTAGAATAGTTCTTGATTCTCTTACTACTCTACCGCGACCATTACACGTTGGACAAGTTTTTGGATTGTGTCCACCTTCACCATGGCATTCTGGGCACGTATCGTTTAGTTCTAATTTTATATCTTTAGTACAGCCGAAAACTGCTTCCATGAAGTCTAAATCAACTTTGATTAAAACATCGTCGCCTTTAGATGCCCTATTGCGTTTAGAAGATCCGCCACCAAAGCCGAAACCTCCTAGGAAATCTGAGAATATATCGCTTAAATCGATGTCATCTGACTGGAATCCACCAAAACCAGAGAATCCTCCTCCAAAACCTCCTGCACCAGGTCCACCTTGTTCAAATGCTGCACTACCATATTGGTCGTACATCTGTCTTTTAGATTCATCACTTAAAACAGAGTATGCTTCACCAATCTCTTTGAATTTCTCAGCTGCTCCTGGCTCTTTATTTATATCAGGATGATATTTTTTAGCAAGCTTTCTATAAGCACTTTTTATTTCATCCTGAGTGGCACTTTTAGATACACCTAATGTTTCATAGTAATCATTTTTAGCCATTGTTTCACTCCTTTATGTGTTAAATTAATTTTTCAAATTCGTCCATATAATTATTTATCATTTTAATAGAATAATCAAGTATATCGCTAGAATTAATATCGATACCGCATTCTTTTAATATATTGGCAGGATAATCTTTTCCACCGCTTTTTAATAGGTGTAAATAATTTTCTACTGCACCTTCCTCATTAGAAAGTATAGCATATGCAAAGTGATAAGCGATTGCTAAACTTGTAGCATACTTATACACGTAGAAGGTATAGTACATATGTGGTATTCTTAGGCATTCATATTTAATGTAATCATCTTGTACTACAAGTGGACCATAGTATTTCTTTTGTAAATCATAATATATACTCGTAAAATCTTCTTTAGTTAAATTCTTTCCTTCTTCAGTCAACTTATATATAGTGCTTTCGAATTCTGAAAACTCAGTCTGTCTAAATATAGTTGCACGATACATAGATATTAGATTGCTAAGTAAATATCTTTTAAACTTTTTATCATTAGTAGTCTTTAGTAGATAATTATTTAGTAATAATTCATTTGTAGTTGAAGCGATTTCTGCTAAAAATATAGGATAATCTGCATCTATTGGCGTTCTATATTTATTTGCAAAATATGTATGCATAGAGTGACCTAATTCGTGAGCAAAAGTCTCAAGATCATTAAATGAACCAGTATAGTTTAAAAGTAAATATGGCTTAGTAGTAGTCGTAACTGTACTAAAAGCGCCACTTCTCTTACCAGGTGTTTCATAGTAGTCCACCCAATTTGATGAGAATGCTTCCTTAACACCAGCGATATATTCTTCACCAAGTGGTGCTAGTGCCTTAAGTAGGATATCTTGCATCTCCTCAATCGTATAGTCTACCTTTACTCCATCTGCTAGTTTAGTTCCTATATCGTATATGTGAAGTCTATCCAACTTTAATGCTTTTTTAGTTAACTTCATCATTCTATGTAAAGTACTTAAATTATCGTTTACACTTTTAATAAATTTATCATAGAACTCTATGGTTAAATCATCTTGTTCTAATTCGCGCGCTAGTGGCGATGAATATGATCTAAGGCTAGATGTTATGACAGAAGTCTTAACATGATTATATAGACAACTACTTAAAGTATTTGCATGTTTTTTATAATATTCATGTAGACTTAGCGCAGCATTTTTTCTAAGGACTCTATCAGGGCCTGAGATGTATCTAGCATAAGTACCATTTGTAAGTTTATGTTTTTTACCCTTACTATCTACTACGTCATCGTATACGCTATCTGCATCGTCTAGTAGCGAGAAAACTTCATCTCCGTTATAAAGTACTGGAGATAACTTAGTAAGTAGGTTCTCACTTTCAAGAGAAAGCAAGTGAGCATTAGCGCGTATTGTACACCTTAAGCTAAATTCATAATCCCTAAGTTTAGAGTTTTCTTTCATAAACTTTTCTAATATTTCTTCTGTTAGTGCTTTTAGTTCCTCGCTTATAAAGTTTAATTTAAGTTCAATATCGCTATAGAAGTCTGTAAGTTCTCCCATCTTAGCACTATAAAAGTCATTTCTAGTATCTAATTCGCAATTTAGATGGATAAAATTGGCAAGTTTATTGAATATTTGTTCTTGTTCTAAATTTAATACTAATAATTCATATAGATTACTAGAAGATGCTAAAACTTTACCTTTATATTTTTCCATCTTTTTAACTATCTGTTTTAATTTATCTAAATCAGCATTGTATTCAGTCATACTTGGATATAAACTATCCAAATCCCACTTGTATTTTTTATCTATTTCTTCTCTATTTTTATATGTCTTTATTTTCATATTATTTCCTAACTTTGAAATGGTTCTAACGATTGTTAGAACCATTCTATTATTTTTCTTCGTATTTAGCTTCTTTTACATTATCGCCACTTGATGATGTATCACTTGCTTCTTCGCTTGCGTTTGCTTGATTTGCTTTAGCGGCTTCTTCATAAATCTTAGATGAAACAGCGATTAACTTCTCTTGAAGTTTATCTTTCTTAGCCTTCATATCATCTATGTCGTTTTTCTCCATAGCTTCTTTAGTTTCTTTAATTAAACCTTCAATTTCGCTCTTATCAGAATCAGCTATCTTATCTTTAACCTCATCTAGAGTACGCTCAGCTTGGAAGATCATTTGGTCAGTATCGTTTTTAACTTCTGCTTCTTGTTTTCTCTTTTCATCTTCTGCTTTATTAGCTTCAGCTTCTCTCATCATCTTTTCGACTTCTTCGTCAGATAGGTTCGTATTAGATGTGATTGTGATAGCTTGCTCTTTGTTTGTACCTAAATCTTTTGCTTTAACGTTAACTATACCGTTTGCATCTATATCGAATGTTACTTCGATTTGTGGTACACCACGACGCGCAGGAAGAATTCCAGTAAGTTGGAAATTACCTAATGTTTTGTTATCGCTTGCCATTGGTCTTTCACCTTGTAGTACGTGAATATCTACAGCAGGCTGGTTATCTACAGCAGTTGAGAATATTTGAGACTTACTTGCTGGGATTGTAGTATTTCTTGGGATTAATACAGTCATGACGTTACCCATAGTTTCGATACCTAATGATAATGGAGTAACATCCAATAGTACTAAGTCATCTACTTCACCAGTTAATACTCCACCTTGAATAGCAGCACCCATAGCGACAACTTCATCTGGGTTAACGCTCTTATTAGGTTCTTTACCAAGTTCATCTTTAACTAGATTTTGAATATATGGTATACGTGTTGAACCACCAACTAATACTACTTGATCGATATCACTTGCTTTCAACTTAGCTTCTTTAAGAGCATCCTTAACTGGCTTACGAGTAGATTCAAATAAATCATGACATAAGTCTTCGAATTTTGCACGAGTTAAATCTAGTTCTAAGTGAAGTGGTCCATCAGATCCTTGAGAAATAAATGGAAGTGAAATGTGTGCAGTAGTCATACCACTTAAATCTTTCTTAGCCTTCTCTGCAGCATCTTTTAATCTCTGTAGAGCCATCTTATCTTTAGATAAATCTACGCCATTCTCTTTTTTGAATGTATCTACTAGATAATCCATTATCTTTTGGTCGAAGTCATCTCCACCTAGTGTATTATTACCACTTGTAGATTTAACTTCGAATACTCCATCACCTAATTCAAGTATTGATACATCGAATGTACCACCACCTAGGTCATAAACTAGTATAGTTTGAGTTTTCTCTTGTTTATCGATACCATACGCTAAAGCTGCAGCAGTTGGTTCATTTATGATTCTCTCAACTTCAAGACCTGCAATTTTACCTGCATTCTTAGTAGCTTGTCTTTGAGCATCGTTAAAGTATGCTGGAACAGTAATAACTGCTTTTGTAACTTTTTCTCCTAGATAACTTTCAGCATCACTCTTTAATTTCATAAGTATTTTGGCACTGATTTCTTCTGGAGTATATTTCTTTCCGTCTACTTCTACTTTTTCACTAGTACCCATCTTTCTTTTAATTGAGTAGATAGTGTTATTTGGATTAGATATAGCGCCACGCTTAGCAACAGCACCTACTGTCTCTTCTCCATTTTTGATTAACACTACAGAAGGTGTAGTTCTTTCTCCTTCTGGGTTAACGATTACGTGAGGTTCTCCTCCCTCTAATACAGATACACAACTATTAGTTGTACCTAAGTCAATTCCTATTATTTTACTCATATTTATCAATTCCTTTCTTAAATTAACTCTTTCTCTTGCTTTCTATATTTTGTAATTCAAATTTATATTCTTGTGTTACTTCTGGATGTTTTTCCTTGTTTACTTTACCTAAAAAGTCATCTAGTGGTCTCGTCCAAAGAGGACTATTTTCATATAGACCCCTATACACTACGATTTTCTCAAGTGTATTTGAGTCTAATGCAATATCTTCGACAATATATAAGTCGCCTTTGAAGTGCTTATATATTCCCTTAACTTTTACTTCTCTTGGCATGCTTATTCACCATCGTTTATTTTGACCATTGCAGAACGCAATAACTTATCTTTATACATGTAACCTTTTTGTAAAACTTCTATTACTACATTTGAATCATACTCATCGCTGTGTTCTACAAGAAGTGCTTCACTTGTAGTTGGATCAAAAGGTTTACCGAATACTTCTATTTCTGTAACTTCATTTGCTCTCAATATCTCGAGCATATTCGTATACATCATTTTGAATCCTTGCAAGTACTTGTTAGCTTCTTCACTGATGTCCTCGTTTGATAGAGCTCGTTCAAAATTATCTACGATCTCTATAAATTTCTTTAAAATGTCTTCATTACAGTATTTAAGTCTTAGAGATGTTTCTTCTTCTTTTCTTCTTTTGAAGTTCATCATTTCTGCTTGGATACGAATGCATTTATCGTTTGCTTCGCTGAGCTCTTTTTTTAATTCTTCAATTTCTTTATCATTATGTTTAGATTTTTTCTTTCCTTCATCCTCTTTACATGAAGAGCATGCACATTCTTTACCGTTTTCGCACTCACAATTTTCACATGTGCAGTTTTCGCATTCGCAAGATTCACAATTGCAATTTTCACATTCGCAATTCTTGCATTTGCATTTTTCTTCTTTATCTTTCTTCATAACATCACCTTTCTATCTGGCTCTTAATGAAATTAAGTAGCGTTACAACTTTGTCATATTCCATTCTGGTTGGGCCGATTATCGCAATAGTTCCTTCTTCTCCACCAGCTTGGTAGCTCATCTTAACGACTGTGACATCTTTATCAAATTCGCTTTCTTCTCCGATATAGATGTTTATTCCTTCGTCGTTAGATTCTATCTTTTTAACTATTTCATAATCTTCTAGCTTACCCATTATGTTTTTAATTTTATCTACCGATTCAAATTCCGGCTGCTTTAGCATGTTTGTTCTTCCTCCGAAGAAAACGTTTGAATTTTTTTCAGTAAATTCATTAAACACATTTTGGAACATACTATATACACTTTCATATTCCTTAATGATTGCTGCTATACGAGGTTTTATTTCAAATTCCATCTTGCTAGTTACATCTTTAATAGGTGTACCTATCAAATATTTGTTGATTATTTCTGAAGTTTTCACGACCTCAGCGACATTCACACCTTCTGGTATGACAACCTGTTTATTTTCTACATGCCCATTAGATACCACTACAAGTGCAACGACTTTTCTATCGTCGATAGGAATAATATTTAATTGTTTTAATGTGTTCCAATCCGAATCTTTACCTAAAACTATGCTCGTATAATTGGTAATGTCACTAATTATATTCATACATTCCTTAATAGCATCCGATAAAGCTAGCTCGCTATTGGAAAAAATCGTTTGAAGTTTTAAAATATCTTCTCCATTGAGCTCTTTTGGTTTCATTATATTATCGACGTAGTACTTGTATCCTGCACTCGACGGTACTCTTCCACTCGATGTATGAGTCTTTTCGAGAAATCCTAATTCTTCAAGCTCACTCATTTCATTTCTTATCGTTGCAGATGAAACTTTCAATTTTGTTACCAAAGCCTTTGACCCGACAGGTCTAGCATCTTTAATATAAGATTCTACGATTTCTTTTAACAACTTTTCTTGTCTCGAGTTCAAACTATCACCTCGTTAGCACTCTTTTTCTTCCAGTGCTAAATTAATTATATGCTTAAACTTAGCACTTGTCAACTAAAATTGCTAACTTTTTATTTTATTACCATTTTATTTTTATGGGACGCATTAAATCTGGCCTCAAAATCTTTTAGTCCGTCAATTCTGTGGGGAGATGCATTAATTACTAAATTTTCAATAGAGTATAGCCCCATTATGTTATTCACTCTGTCTTCAATTTTAGAGGCCAGAGGTTCATCTATATCTTCTTTTAAGTACACATATAACGTTTTTTTCTTATAAACGATGTTCACTGTTATCACCAAGCTTATAGTAATAAAAAACATGGAAATAATCCATGCTTTCGACACAACAAGTCAAATATTATTTATTAAATACTACAAGTTCATGTACAGCCCTTGTTGCAGATACATAAAAGAGATTTTTTTCATTTTCACTAAATTTTGTGTTTTCATCCATATAAATGATTACTGCGTCAAATTCAAGTCCTTTTATCGTACTGACAGGGACTATTAATCTCGATTTTAGATTATCCGAAGTAATGAAGTCTGTATCCTTATCACAAAGATGAGCACATTCATCTAATAGTTCATCTTTTACTATTAGCGCAATGCGATTGTACTTCTTACTCAATCTATCCATTTCTCTTTTTACTTCTAGTAACCCACCACTTTTTTCTAAAACAGGACAGCCATTTGGTTTTCTTACAGAAGTGATATTTTTGATGTCTAAAATTTTATTTGTGTAGTCTATTATTTCATAACTAGATCGATATGTCTTATCAAGTTTTACATAGTCTGATTCTTTAAATACGCTTTCTATGTCAGATAGATTGCTATAACGAAAATATCCATTTGTCGATTGATATACGTCACCTAGAAGTGTAAATTGAGCGACATTAAAAGTTCTTCTAAGTATTTCTAATAATAGATATGGATAATCTTGAACTTCATCAATTACGACATGTTTTACATGAGCTAAGAGTGGATATCCATTTACTTCAAAATTGATATAAAGGCATACCAAGTAATCCATATTGGTCTTAATGCTTTTTCCTGTTACTATTCTATATAGATCGATTGGATCGTTAGGTATCGCTAACATCTTTTTAATATTTAAAGATAATTTTTCATAATTTTTCTCATATGATATGTCATATAAATCGCAGATTTTTTCTACTGTATAGTTAATCCTGTCCCCAATGCTAGTAAGATTGTTTTTTTTCTTAAATATTTGATTCAATTCATCACTCGTTATAAATTTCTTCTTTAACCCTAGTTTACTCTTAAAGTTTAACTTTTCAAAATAATCTAATAGTAGTTTATCTATTTTTTCATGATAGTTTCTTTCAAATGTCTCCAAATCTTCTTTGACAGTTTTATCACATATCTTACTAAATGGTATGTATTTACTTATAAATTCATCTATCGAAATAGTAGGTACCTCTTCTTCTCCTAAGTCGGGAAGAACGTTCGATATGTAATTAGTAAATGCTGTACTAGGAGAAATTATTAAAATGTTTTTATTTGTAATATCTTTTTGATTATACAATATGTATGCAATTCTATGCATGGCTACACTAGTTTTTCCAGAACCTGCAATACCTTCAATGATCAAATTTCGTTTTCTATTGTAACGTATTACTTCATTTTGTTCCTTTTGAATAGTGCTAACAATTGTTTTCATTTTATCTGTATTGTTTGCCAGCAAAGCACTTTGTAATAGTTCATCATCTATAGTTATGTCAGTATTAAAGGCATCTATCAACTTGCCCGATTCAATCTTATATTGTCTTTTGCCAACAATACATACATCTAAGTCTCCATTAGGTGTTCTATATTTTGCACTTCCGGTATCGTAATTATAATAGAGATTGGCGATAGGAGCTCTCCAATCATAGACATAGTTTTTTTCGCAATATTCTATACCCGTTAGTCCAATATATATTTTTTCTCCATCCTCTAAGCTTACTCTACCAAAATAAGGAGAGAATAAACTTCTATAAAGTTTAGTTATTTTCTTTTGGCTTTCGTTTACTATGCTTGTATTTAAATCTTCTTCGTCCATAGTTGAAAAAGTCTCTACGTTGGAATATTCATTTTTATTTTGCCAAAGATGTCTTTTTCTCTTTACAATGTCGTTTTTTAAACCTATAAGTTGTTTTTCTTTTTTTGTTATGATCTGCTTTGTAACTTTTTCCGTATTCTCTAAATATTTTATCTCTAAATTAAGTTCTTCTTGTGTTAAATTCATAGTTCACCTTCTAAATGCTGTACGGATTGATATCTATTTCTAAATACGTACTCTTATGACTAATATACATTTCATCAATATCCTTCAATACGTCCAATAATTTATCATCAAATCTATACTTGATTACTATTTGAAATCTATAGATATTATTCAATTTAAATATTCCTGCAGTAGTTGGCCCTAGTATAATCGTATCAGATGATAAGTATTTCTTTAGATAATTCGACACTTTAGATGATTCTATGCTAGCATCTTCATATACTCTAGAGCAAATCTTTATCCCAACTAAATAGTAGTAAGGCGGATACTTTAAAGCTTTTCTTACGCTCATTTCATATTGGTAATTCTTTATGAAAGAACCTGCCTGTACCATTTTTAAAGTAAAGTTGTCAGGATTATAAGTCTGTATTATTACTTCACTATCTATTCCACTTCTACCTGCTCGTCCTGCAACTTGATTTAAAAGAGCAAATGTCTTTTCTCCACTTCTAAAGTCCGGCATAGAAAGTGAAGCATCAGCATTAATTATGCCAACCAAACTTACCTTAGGGAAATCTAGTCCTTTACTTATCATCTGGGTGCCCAAAAGCACGTTATATTCTTCTTTTTTAAATGCTTTTATTATTCTTTCATGGCTGCCCTTTCTACTAGTTGTATCGGCATCCATTCGAACGACTTTAGCGCCCGAAATATTTTCTGTGATATAACTTTCTAACTTCTCTGTTCCTAGTCCAAAATCACGAATATCCCCCTCTTTACACTCAGGACACTTTTCTGGTTTATTAATGTAGTATCCACAATAATGACATCTAAGAGAATTAGAGGATTTATGATAGGTCAAAGTTATGTCACAATTTGGGCATTTGAAAGTATGACCACACGAATCACAATTAACTAGCGTGCCATATCCTCTTCTATTTAATAGAAGTATTACTTGTTCTTTATTCGATAGTACCTCGCTGATTCTCTTTTTTAAATATTCACTTATTATGGTGTTTCTCTTCTTAGCTTCTATTTGCATATCAACTATTTGTATTTTGGGAAGAGGAGAATTGTTAATCCTCTTCGGTAGACTTATCAATTTATATACGCCCTTAAGTGCCCTTGCATAAGTTTCATAAGTCGGAGTTGCGCTTCCCAACACCAGTGGAACATTATTGTAATTACTCCTATACTTGGCAATATCTATTGCATTATATCTAGGAGTATTATCTTGTTTATAAGATTCCGAGTGTTCCTCATCGATAATAATTATTCCCAAGTTTTCTACTGGAGCAAAGATGGCGCTTCTCGTACCTACTACTATATGTGCATCTTTTCTTAAAATTTTTAAATACTCATCATATTTTTCACCGCCAGATAATGCACTATGTAAAATAGCAACATCTGAACCGAATCTACTATAAAAATTGTCGACTATTTGAGCAGTTAACGTTATTTCCGGTACAAGCATTATTGCTGTCTTTCCTTGTCTAACTACTTCTTCGATTAAATGCATGTATATTTCAGTTTTACCTGATCCAGTAACTCCATGAAGTAAAAATGTTTGACTTTTTCCAAAACTATTTACTATTTCATCATAAGCGTCCTTCTGCATGGAAGATAAAACGATAGTATTTTTTGTCTTTTCGTTTGCTTTATCAATCCTATAGCTTGTCACTTTTTCTTCTTTAATAATGCCAGATTTTAATAGTGTTTGTACACTGCTGGGACTGTAATTTTTCTTTAATATACGGTCTTTACTTATTAAATCCTCTAAAATTAGCTTTTGAGAAGCATACTTTGTTTCCTCTATATATTGTTTTATAAATTCTATGGGCATACTTTTAACAAGATATGTTTCATATTTTTGGTAATTAGACATACTCGACTTAATCTTAAGACTGGATGGAAGCATCGTTTCATATGCACTTATCAATGTACATAGATATGTATTCTTCATGAAATGACCAAGTTCCAATA
>ODAI013108410.1_pt1 | contig 10527 bp, 9 predicted proteins | sample 1539321 | NCBI WGS metagenome assembly ODAI01 (sample SAMN02144231, study PRJEB22623) | gut metagenome | biome: sheep rumen | host: Ovis aries | place: New Zealand | reverse complement strand
CTTTTGTACTACCCTGCCCCGAACTCGCGACCTCTGCTCCCCTGTCATAGGGGAGCTGGACTCCCGAAGGGAGGACTGAGGGGTCATGGATGGCGCGACCGCCCGCCGCCAGGCGGGCTCGAGCCTCGTCCGCACCGCAAGAAGCCAGTCGCAAGACTGGCTTCTTTTGTACTACCCTGTCCCGAACTCGCGACCTCTGCTCCCCTGTCATAGGGGAGCTGGACTCCCGAAGGAAGGACTGAGGGGTCATGGATGGCGCGACAGGGGAACAGAGACACCCAATGGAAGAGGCCTGCGGGGTGTCCGTGTTTCCCACGGGCCGAAATCGGGCCTCTGGGAAACACCCGGGCCCAACTGAGACCGTCAGCACGGCCTCCTTGTTTCCCACCGCTGCGGACGACAAACTTTTTGGCATTACCAGGGGCGCACGGACCTGTCTCCGCCCCTGGCGACCTGATTTCCTCTCTGCCAGGGGCAAAAACTGGCCTCTTTGCCCCTGGCAGGCGGTTTTCCACGTTGCCAGGGGCTGTAGGGCCTTGATTTGCCCCTGGCAGGCGGTTTTCCACGTTGCCAGGGGCTGTGGGGGCTTGATTTGCCCCTGGCAGGCATCTCCCCACAATTCCAGGGCAGTGGAACCTGTCTTCGTTAGTGCAGCCGTCCGGGGAGGGGCTGGCGACGGCTCAGCCGCAGCAGGGGCCGTCGGCACGGCCCCGGTTCCCGCGCCAGCGGGAAGCGAGGATGGAAGCCGAGCCAGGTCCTCCCCGGGCGGCAAACGAGACGAACGAGCCAAACAAGCCAAACAAGGCAAACAAGGCAAACGGAGCAAACGATCCGGACAGGCAGGGCCGCTTTTCACATTTGTTCCATTTGTTTTCGGAATCATGCTATCCGGCCATTCCGACCCGGAAATCTTTGCGAAAATCCCTGATTGTGCCTATCTTCGTGAACCAATTAAACCTTGATCCATGAAGAAATTAATCCTCGCGGGATTATGCGCCCTGATGATCGGGGCCCTTCCCTCCCGGGCCCAATGGGGTCCGCGGGCCATCCCTGAACCGACCGACGGCCTGAAAGACGCCTACAAAGACTATTTCATGGTCGGCGTCGCCGTCAACAACCGCAACGTGACCGATGCCGGCCAGATCGCGCTCATCAAACGCGAATTCAACAGCATCACCGCCGAGAACGCCATGAAGCCGCAGCCCACCGAGCCGCGCAAGGGCGAATTCCACTGGGAGGATGCCGACCGGATCGCCGACTTCTGCCGCCGGAACGGCATCAAGCTCCGCGGCCACACCCTGATGTGGCACAGCCAGATCGGCCCCTGGATGTACCAGGACGAGGACGGGAAACTCCTCCCCAAAGAGGAATTCTACGCCAACATGAAGCACCACATCCAAGCGGTGGTGAACCGCTACAAGGACGTCGTCTACTGCTGGGACGTGGTCAATGAAGCCGTGGCCGACAGTCCCGTCCGACCGGGCGGCTCCGAGCTGCGGGACTCCCCGATGTACCGGATCGCCGGTGAGGAATTCATCTACAAGGCCTTCGAATACGCCCACGAAGCCGATCCCGACGCGCTTCTCTTCTACAATGACTACAACGATGCGGAACCGGCCAAGAGCCGGCGCATCTACAACCTTGTCAAGCGGATGAAGGATGCCGGCGTGCCAGTGGACGGCATCGGCATGCAGGGGCACTACAACATCTACGGCCCGTCCATGGGCGACGTCGACGCAGCCATCACCCTTTACTCCCAGGTGGTCAAGCACATCCACATCACCGAACTGGACATCCGCATCAACGAGGACATGGGCGGCGGCCTGCGCTTCAACCAGGGCCAGGCCCGGATCTCCGACTGGCAGCGCACCCTCCAGCAGGACCAGTACGAGAACCTCTTCAAGGTGCTCCGCAAGCACAAGGACGTCATCGACTGCGTCACTTTCTGGAATGTCGGCGACCGTGACTCCTGGCTCGGCGTCAACAACGCTCCCCTCCTCTTCGACCAGGACTACAGGCCCAAGCAGGCCTATCTCGCCGTCAAGGGATTCGACCCGAAGATGGATGCAGCCGTCATCAAGGAAGACTTCAGGCCCTCCGAACTGAACCAGCCCGGACAGGAATACCCGATGGTCAACTCCCAGGGTTATGTCCGCCTGCGCGTCAACGCGCCCCAGGCCAGGTCCGTGATCGCCAGCCTGGGCTCCGGAACGGTCCTGCACAAGGACGCCGACGGATTCTGGACCGGCACGACGGCTGCGCCGGAAGACGAGGGCTTCCACTACTACCACCTCACCGTCGACGGCGGCGTCTTCAACGACCCCGGCACGCTCAACTTCTTCGGTTCCACCCGCTGGGAGAGCGGCGTGGAGGTGCCCGCGCACGACGCCGCCTTCTACGCGGAGCGCGACGTCCCGCACGGCAACGTCCAGCAGATCCTCTTCCGGTCCGCCAGCACGGACCAGCTGCGCCGCGCCTTCGTCTACACCCCGCCGCAGTACGGGAAGGACAGGAAGAAATACCCCGTCCTGTACCTCCAGCACGGCTGGGGCGAGAACGAATACGCCTGGTGGAACCAGGGGAAGGCCAACCTCATCATGGACAACCTGATCGCCGAAGGCAGGATAGAACCGTTCATCATCGTGATGACCTACGGCATGACCAACGACACCCGCATCGGCGGACTGGGCGGCTTCAACTACAAGGACTTCGAGACCGTTCTCTGCGACGAGCTGGTCCCCTACGTCGACGCACACTTCCGTACCGTCGCCAGGAAGGACGGCCGCGCGATGGCCGGCCTGTCCATGGGCGGCATGGAGACGCACGCCATCACGCTGGCCCGTCCGGAGATGTTCGCCTACTACGGACTGCTCAGCGGCGGCATCTACACGCCGGAAGAGATCCAGGACCCCAGACAGGTCAAGGGCATCTTCATCGGCTGCGGCAGCAAGGAAGGGCCGGACCGGATCATGAAGGCCGCCGCCGACCTGCAGGCCGCCGGGTTCAATGCCAAGGGATACGTCTCCGAGGGCACGGCGCACGAGTTCCTCACCTGGCGCCGCTGCCTCTACGAGATGGCACCGATGCTCTTCCGGTAGAGGTCCGGGCGCCTACGGGAAAGAGGGTCAGATCGAAGACACGTCCACCAGTCCCGCCAGGACGGCGTAGATGGTCATCCGGCCGACGGAACGCGTGCCGAGTTTCGTGCAGATGTTGTTGCGGTGGAAGATGACCGTGGTGACGGCGATGCCCAGCCGGTCGGCGATCTCCTTGTTGATCAGGCCCTGCACCAGCAGCACCAGGATGTCCTTCTCGCGGTCGGAGTGTCGAACTCGTCCACGTGGGAGAACAGGATCGTGTCACGGACGAAGAAATGGACGAAATAGCGGTTGGAGTCCGCGATGAACGCCTCCACGGACGGATACGTCAGGATCTCCGCCCCGGTGAACATGTCTCCCAGGAGAATCCGCAGTCCCGCCGCGGCCAGCACGTCGGATTCTATGATGGCGATACAAGGTGTCATCGGCGGTAAATATACGTGGTTTTTTGAAAATTAAAACCGCGGAAATTTGGATATGCGGCCGGAAATGGCGAATTTTGCGGCGCAAAACGTTAATTCATCTTTCTATGAAGAAAATCATACTTCCCCTTCTGGGTCTTGCAGCCCTCGCGGCCTGCCAATCCCAGCCGGAATCCGTCAAGTCCAAGCTGGACGCGTATGCAACCGTCGAGATCGGAGGGCAGTCCTTCTCCGGCATCTCCGACAACGGCAAGCAGGTCCTCGACTATTATAAACTCATCTGCGGCGAGGTGGACAACATCTACTGGGACCAGAGCTTCGGCGACCGTACCGAGATGACCAAACTGCCCACTGACGCCCAGCGCGTCTTCGCCCTCGTCAACTACGGTCCCTGGGACCGCCTGGACGGCACTTCCTTCGTGGAAGGATACGGCGAGCGCCCGCTCGGGGCCAACTTCTACCCGGCCGACATGACGGACGCCGAGTTCGAGGCCCTCGACGACCCGGACAAGCTCAGCCCCTATACGCTGATCCGCCGCGGCGAGGACGGCAAGCTCAAGGTGGTCTGGTACCATGACGCCTACAAGGAGTCCATCGACCGCATCGCCAATTACCTCCACGCCGCCGCCGACTACACCATCAAGCCCAGCGTCCGCAACTACCTGCTCAAGAAGATCGATGCCCTCCGCACCGACAGCTACCACGACAGCGACCTGGCCTGGATCGAGATGAACGACAGCAAGATGGACCTCGTCATCGGCCCCAACATGACCAAGGACGACCGCCGCTACGGCATCAAGGCCTCCTACGAGGCTTACGCGCTGCTGAAGAACCTCGCCCTCACCGAGGTCCTCAGCGAATACACCGCCATGATCCCGGAGCTCCAGAAGGCGCTCCCCTGCCCGGACGAATACAAGACCTTCGTCCCCGGCACGTCCTCCAACATCTTCGCCTACGACGCGCTCAGCTATGCCGGAGCCTCCAACGCCGGCATCAAGAAGATCGCCCTCAACCTCCCCTATGACCCGAAGGTCCAGGCCGAGGTGGGCACCCGCACCGCCCTGCTCAACAACGTCATCCGCGCCAAGTTCAACAAGATCGTCCGCCCTGCCGGCCGCCTGCTCATCGAGAAGGAGCAGCAGCCCAACCTCGACGTCGACGCCTTCTTCTGGAACATCGCCTTCCGCGAGGTCGCGCATGGCCTGGGCGTCAAGGAGACCGTCAACGGCAAGGGCAGCGTGGCCGAGGCCCTCGGCAATGAAGCCCTGACCCTCGAGGAGATCAAGGGCGACGTGGTCGGCGTCTTCCTGAACCTCCACCTGATCGAAAAGGGACTCGTCGAGCACACCGTGACCCGCGAAGATGCCATCACCACCTTCGTCACGGGCCTCATCCGCTCCTCCCGCTTCGGCAACGCCGAAGCCCTCGGACGCGCCAACATCGTCTGCTACAACTACCTGAAGGAGCAAGGAGCCTTCGAACACAACAATTCAGGTCTCTACCACATCGACTATGACAAGGCTGAAGCCGCCATCGCCTCCCTGGCCGGACAGGTCCTGACCCTGCAGGCCACGGGCGACCGCGAGGGCGCCGACGCCTTCGTCGCGAAGTACAGCACCGTCGGCGAGAGCCTCAGCCAGGATTTCGCCGCCATGCTGCGCGCCGGCATCCCCACCGATGTCCGTTTCCAGTTCGTATGGTAGAAGCAGAATCCTGAACCTATGCGAGAATTATTCCTGGGTACGGGCATCGCCCATACCATCCTGCTCTTTGCTTTCGTGATTGCCTCGGGCCTCTGGCTCGGACGGTTCAAGGTCAAGGGCGTGTCCATCGGGACCACCTGGATCCTGTTCCTGGGCATCCTGCTCAGCCACTTCGGCTTCCGCGGCGATCCGGTCGTACTGTCCTTCATGAAGGACTTCGGCCTCATCCTGTTCGTCTTCTCCATCGGCCTCCAGGTCGGTCCCGGCTTCTTCCAGTCCTTCAAGAAAGGAGGCGTGACCATGAACCTGCTCGCCGCCGGCATGATCCTGCTGGCCGTGCTCGTGACCCTCGCCATCCACTGGATCACCGGCGAGAGCCTCGTGACGATGGTCGGCGTGATGTCCGGTGCCGTGACCAACACGCCCGGCCTCGGTGCTGCCCAGCAGACCCTGACCGACGCCATGATCGCCGGCGGACAGACGCGCGAGGCCGCCGCCTCGGCCACCTCCTCCCTCGCCTCCGCCTATGCCGTGGCCTACCCGCTCGGCGTGCTCGGCGTCATCTTCATCGTCATCCTGCTCAAGGGAATCTTCAAGATCGACCTCGAGAAGGAAAAGACGGAGCTGGAGAAGGAAGAAGTCGGCGCCCAGGACACCGCGCGCCGCATGCACTGCGAGGTCGAGAACCCGGCCGTCTTCGGCCGCAGGCTCGCCGACGTGGTCAGCGACATGAGCAACAAGTTTGTCGTCTCGCGCATCATGCGCGACGGCGTGATCTCCATCCCCGGTCCGGACACGGTCCTGCAGCAGGGAGACAAGGTCCTCATCGTCACCTCCCAGGCCAACGTCGATACCGTCCGCATCATCTTCGGCGAGGAGATCCCCATGCACCTCGACGACTGGGTCCGGAAGGACGAACACCTCGTCACCCGCCGCCTGGTCATCACCAATTCCTCCCTGACGGGCAAACGCCTGCGCGACCTGCACATCCGCAAGCAATACGGCGTCTCCGCGACCCGCATCCTGCGTTCCGGCCTCGAGCTCGTGGCCCGGCCCAACTTGATCCTGCAGGTGGGCGACAGCGTGCTGGTCGTCGGTGAGGCCGATGCGATTGACCACGTAGCCGCCATCCTGGGCAACAAACCCGAGAAGCTCAGCCACCCGAACCTCGTGCCGATCTTCTTCGGCATCGCCCTCGGCGTCATCTTCGGATCCATCCCGCTCCGGTTCCCGGGCATCCCGCAGCCGGTCAAGCTCGGTCTGGCGGGCGGTCCGCTGATCATCGCCATCCTCCTGGGCCACTTCGGCCCCAAATGGAAGATCACGACCTATACGACGGTCAGCGCCAACATGATGATCCGCGAGATCGGTATCAGCTTCTTCCTGGCGGCCGTGGGCCTGGGTGCCGGCGAGAACTTCGTCAGCGCCGTGGTGAACGGCGGATACTGGTGGATCCTGTACGGCGCCCTGATCACCCTCATCCCGGTCCTGCTGACCGGCCTGATCGCCCGGCTGGTCTTCAAACTCAATTTCTACCAGATCTGCGGTCTGCTGTCCGGAGGCAACACCGACCCGGCGGTCCTGGCCTTCGCCCAGGGTGCCTATGGCACGGACTACACCTCCATCAACTACGCGACGGTCTACCCGCTCTCGATGTTCCTGCGCGTGCTGGCCGCCCAGCTGCTGGTTCTCTTTGCCCTGGCCTGACATGAAGAAGTTCCTGTACCTCCTCCCCGCCCTCCTGCTGCTGGCTGCCTGCTCCGCAGGCGACCGCCTGAAGACCGGCGACCTCATCTTCGTCGGCATCCCCGCCGACTACAGGCTGGACACCCTTTCCATGGATGCCGCCATCACGGCCGCCACCGGCGGCGACAAGGGGCTCAACCTCATCCATGCCGCCATCGCCGAGGTGGACAAGGAAGGCCGGGCCTGGATCATCGACGCCACGATCAAGCACGGCGTGGACCGGCACCCGCTGGACACTTTCCTGCGGGATTTCACCCTCCGGGACGGATCCTATCCGGTCTTCGAGGTCATGCGGCTCCGGGACGGCCGGCGCGCACGGCCCTCCGTGGAGAATGCCAAACGCTTCCTCGGACTCCCCTACGACATTTATTTCCTCCCGGAAAACGAAGCCCTGTATTGCACGGAGTTGATCTATTCCTCGTACCGCCAGAAGGACGGGAAGCCCATCTTCACGGCCGCCCCGATGAACTTCAAGGACGCGGACGGCAACTTCCCCGTCTACTGGCAGCAGCTCTTCGAGCGGCTCGGCCAGCCGATTCCGCAGGACGTTCCCGGCACCAATCCGCAGGCCATGTCGAAAGAGCCCGCCCTGCGGCCGGTCGCAGTCGAACTTGTCAGGGAATAATCCCCTTCTTCCGGATTACAGAAATAGAGATGCCCGCTGTTCCTTCCCGTAAGGTCAGCGGGCGTTCTTCTTGTGGTTGTAGCCGCGGGCGAGGCCGCCGGTGCCCGTTTCCTTGTAGAGGGAGGGCAGGTCGTGGCCGGTCTGCTTCATGACCTGGACCACCTCGTCGAAGGAGACGCGGTGGAAGCCGTCGGAGAAGGATGCGTAGATGTTGGCGTCCAGCGCACGGGCGGCCGCGAAGGCGTTCCGCTCGATGCAGGGGATCTGGACGAGGCCGCACACCGGGTCGCACGTCATGCCGAGATGGTGCTCCAGGCCCATCTCGGCCGCGTACTCGACCTGGGTAGGCGTGCCGCCGTAGAGCCAGCAGCAGGCGGCGGAGGCCATGGCGCAGGCCACGCCTACTTCGCCCTGGCATCCCACGTCCGCGCCGGAGATCGAGGCGTTCTGCTTGACGACGTTGCCGAAAATGCCGCCGGTCGCGAGGGCATGCAGGATGCGCTTCTCGGAGAACTCATGGCTCTTGTACTGGTGGTAGAGCACGGCGGGCATCACGCCGCAGGAGCCGCAGGTGGGCGCCGTGACGATCGTGCCGCCGGAGGCGTTCTGCTCGCTCACGGCGAGCGCGTAGGAGAAGACGAGACCGCGGCTCTGGAGGTTGGGCTTGTAGCCCGTGGCCTTGATGTAGTAGGTGGCGGCCTTGCGGGAGAGGCAGAGCGGTCCCGGGAGGGCGCCGTCGGCGTCCAGGCCGGCCTCGACCGAAGCCTTCATCGCATCCCAGACCGTCTTGAGGTAGTCCCAGATGCCGGGGCCCTCGCATTGCTCCACGTACTCCCAATAGCTGCGTCCGCGCTCCTGGCACCAGGTCACGATCTCGGAAATGGTGTTGAGGCCGTAGATGTCCGGACCCTCGTCGCACACGCCGCTGCCCTCGGAGAGGGAGCCGCCGCCCACGCTGTAGACGGTCCATTCGTCGGTCTGTGCGCCGGAGGCGTCGCGGGAGACGTATTTCATGCCGTTGGGATGGAAAGGGAGGAATACGTCCGGTTTCCAGACGATCTCGACCGGGGCCACCGGGGTCAGGGTATCGAGGATGGCCACGTCCGTAAGGTGCCCCTTGCCCGTGGCGGCGAGGCTGCCGTAGAGCGTCACCTCGAAGGAGGCGGCCTCCGGATGGCGGGCGGCAAAGGCCGCCGCGGCCTTCTGCGGCCCCATGGTGTGGCTGCTCGAAGGCCCGCGGCCGATCTTGTATAGTTCGCGGAGGGATTTCATAGGTCTTGGGATTCCGGACCCGGTCCGGAATGATGGGTTAGCCGATGGTGACGACGCAGTCGCCGGGGGCCTTGATGTTCTCGTCCAGGATCAGCTCGCCGCAGGAGTCGACCTTGATGGAGCCCGTGCGGGGATTCTTGATCGAGACGACGTGCCCCTTGACCGTGGCCCGGACGTCGGAGTACTCGAAGGCCAGGTCGGCGTCGGGCTCGAAGGTGCAGTCCTCGAGCACCAGCCCGTCGGCATAGCAGAGCGGCTGGGTGCCGCCTATACGGCAGCGGACCAGACGGACGTTCTTGGAGTGCCAGGCGAGGTACTCGCCGTTGATGAAGGAATCGTAGACCGTCACGTTCTCCGTCTCCCAGAGGGCATCCTTGCTCTGCAGGTCGCTGTCGCGGATCTCGACGTTCTTCGCGTGCTGGAAACCGTAGTTGCCGAACAGCTTGAGGCCGCGGACCTTGATGTTGCTGCAGTTCATGAAGATGTAGTCGGCCTCATGGGCCTCCACGTTCTCGATGTCGATGTCGTCGCAGGCCCAGAAAGTCTCCTGGGCGTGCGGCATCACGACGTTGCGCAGCTTGATGCCGGAGCTCTCGCGGAACATCTTGGGGGCTTCCTGCCGGCAGTCGCGCAGCTCCATGCCGCGGCTGTGCCACAGCGAGGAGCGGGCGCCTTCGGTGAAGACGCAGTCGGCGGCGAGGAAGTTCTCGCAGCACCAGAAGACGTACTTGCCCTCGAACTGGCAGTGGTGCGCTTCGATGTCGGAACCCTCCTTGATGGAGGATTCGCCTTTGTGGATGGTTACGTTCTCGAGATAAAGCCCGTGTTTGTTGTACAGCGGCCGCTCACCGCCGAATTCCTGGTTGCAGATTCTTTCCATAATCATATCGTACGCCTGCGGATCCCGCAAAAATCGTGCAAAGATACGGAAAATCTAGTCGGTATACAAGCCCTCGCGCGACAGCAGGTGATCCAGGTTCGCGAGGCCGTAGAGGACGACGGCCTGCACCACGGCGGAGTGCTCCATGTACTCGGGGATGCACTTGTCGTACAGGTCCAGGTCGGTGTGCCAGATCTCCCTGTAATTGAATCCGTAACCCTTGACGTCACGCAGGCCCAGCGAGACGGTCGGTACGCCGTTCATCGCGAAATAGGCGTGGTCCGAACCGCCGGCGCGCGTGGGGCGCGGCCCCGGCGCGGCCGTCCGCTTGATCACCTCGAAGGGGAAGTCGGGGTTGATGCCGGAGAGCGGTTCGCAGACCTGCACGAAATCGTCGTACATGGCCGGCGGGACCGTGACGGAAACGGCCACTTCGGGACCGCCATCGCGGTTGAAGTAGTTGGAGATCTTCTCCAGGGGCACGGTTTTGTTCTCCACGAAATACTTCGACCCGAGCAGGCCGTACTCCTCGGCCGTCCAGATAGAGAAGATGATACTGCGCTTGGGCTTGGCGCCGGAGGTCGCGAGCAGGCGGGCCGTCTCGAGGTTAACGCTCGTGCCCTGGCCGTCGTCGATGGCACCGGTGGCGGTGTCGTAGGCGTCCAGGTGGCTGCCGGACATCACATATTCGTTTGGATATTTGCTTCCGCGCAGGATGCCGAGGATGTTATGGTACTTGACGGGACCCTCGAAGAAATGGTTGCGGATGTCGAATTCCAGT
>ODAI012637907.1_pt1 | contig 10527 bp, 9 predicted proteins | sample 1539321 | NCBI WGS metagenome assembly ODAI01 (sample SAMN02144231, study PRJEB22623) | gut metagenome | biome: sheep rumen | host: Ovis aries | place: New Zealand | reverse complement strand
TGGGCCAGCTGCTCCGCGCGGAGCTCCTGGGCATCGATGACCACGAGGTTATATCCCTCGAACTGGTCGATCCTGAAGGACGAGGCGTCCACGCCCACAAAGACCCCGTAGCTTTCTTCCGAGGTATCCTCCGTTATCTCCTCACTGCCGGATCCTTCTTCAGATTCTTCTCTGCCGGGCCCCTCTTCCCGGGCCCTGCAGCCGCCGGCACAGAGGATGACCAGCAACAGCAGCAGCGCCGTCACGCCCGCAAACCCTTTTTTAATCATCCGCCGACTCTCTTTCCTTTCTTCTGCGCCGTTCTTCAATCCGTCTCTCTCTTTCGATCCTCTTTCTCCTCTTCTCCATCACATCGGGGTGGTCGCGGACAAACTGCTCATAGAGGTCCGGCCTCCGCTCCTTTGTGAGGGCCAGGGACTGGTCCAGCCGCCATTCATCCACACGGGCGTGGTCTCCCGACAGGAGGACCGCCGGAACCTCCCGCCCCCTCCACACGGAGGGCCTTGAATACTGGGGATATTCCAGGAGCCCGCTCATAAAGGAATCCGTCTCGGCGGACTCCGAGTTTCCCAGGACCCCCGGGATCATCCTGGACACCGCGTCGATGATCATCATGGCGGGAAGCTCTCCCCCCGTCAGGACAAAATCGCCGATCGAGACCTCCTCCGCCCCGATCTCCTCGAGGGCTCTGGCATCGATTCCCTCGTAGTGGCCGCACAAAAGGATCAGCTCCTCCTCCCCGGCAAGTTCCACTGCCATCTTCTGGTCAAAGGTCCTGCCCTGGGGGGCCATATAGAGGACTCTGGCGGGATGCCCGGTCCGCTCTGTGATCTTTTTCTGCACATCCGCCCAGCAGTCATAGACCGGCTGGGCCTGCATGAGCATACCGGCGCCGCCGCCATAAGTATAGTCGTCCACCCTCTTGTGCCTGTTGCAGGTATAGGTCCGGATGTCGACCGCATCGACCGTCAAAAGGCCCTTCTGCGCCGCTCTCCCCAGGATGCTGCCGGCCAGGGCCGTGCTGACCATCTCCGGAAAAAGGGTTAGTACATGAAAAATCATCTGCCCGGCCTCTTCTTATAAGTCTTCCAGCCCGGGCATGACATAGACCGTCATATAGCCCTCCTCAGGCTGCACATCCAGTATACAGTCACAAATAGCAGGGAGCAGCAGATCCTTCTGCCCCTCCCTGGCGACTGAATAAACATCATTTGAACCGGTCTCGATGACTTCTCTGAGACGGCCGATCTCTCTTCCATCCCGCGTGCGCACGGACAGACCGATGAGGTCCGCCACATAGTACTGGCCATCCTCCAGCGGGATGGCATCCTCGCGGTCGATCAGGAGCGCGCAGCCTCTCAGCCTTTCCACATCCTCGATGCGGTCCAGGCCTTCAAATCCCAGAATGACAAATTTCTTGAAAAACTTGACACTCCGTATTGTCAGCCTCCGCTCCCCTCCCGGGCCATCGAGGATCACCTGATCCAGGTCCAGAAAGCGGGAGGGGTCATCCGTCGTGGGAAAGACCTTGACCTCGCCTCTCAGACCATGGGAGGATGTGATCACTCCAACCTGGAAACGTTCTGTCAAATCCAACCTCCATAATTAGGTAACTATCCTGCGGGGTGCTGAACAGATACCATAAAAGTAACAAAAAGCGGCGTTTCCGCCGCCATTTTGTTTCAGCCATTTTCAATCGATGTCTACATCGATCCGATAATCCTCCTGGGATGAGGCAGCCTTGACGACAGACCTGATGGCTCTGGCGATCCTGCCCTGCCGGCCGATCACCTTCCCCATGTCCGAAGGCGCCACATGCAGCTGAACCCGGATGTTCCTGCCCTCTTTTTTCTCGGTCACGACGACCTCGTCCGGATTATCGACAAGGGCCTTCGCGATCACTTCAACCAATTCTTTCATAGACAATCCTTCCGGTCATCAGAAACAGATTATTTGATTCCTGCCTGCTTGAACAGCTTCTTGACAACAGTTGTGGGCTGCGCGCCGTTGCTGAGCCACTTCTTTGCTGCTTCTACATCGATATCGACTGTACCGGGATCGGTGTTGGGATTGTAGTGTCCGATGGTGTCGATCGCTCTGCCATCCCTGGGAGTGGACGCGTCAGCGACGACGATCCTGTAAAGCGGAACCTTCTTCTCACCGATTCTAGTAAGTCTGATTTTTACTGCCATTGTTTTTTCCTCCTCTTTCTGACGCCTGTTTCCGGCGTTTTCTCTGATGATTTTTTCGTTTTTTTAATATTCTTTCTATCTTAAATCCGGTGCCGCGTCAGGTCCTGCCCGCCGCTGCTGCCGGAACAGATTTCCTTACTTGTTCCTGTTCCTGATGTTCCTGAAAGTCTCAGAAGGGGAATCCTCCCCGCCGGCCGCCCATGCCGCCGAACATGCCGCCCAGGGGATTCCTGCCCCTGCGCCGGCCGCCGCCCATGCCGCCGACCTGCTTCATCATTTTCTGCATCTGGGTGAACTGTTTGATAAAGCGGTTGACCGTGGCGATGTCACAGCCGGAACCCCTGGCGATCCTGAATTTGCGCTGGGGGTTCAGGAGTTTGGGATTGGCCCGCTCCTGGGGCGTCATGCTCAGGATGATGGCCTCCGTCTGCCGGAGCTGCTTTTCATCGATCGCGCCCTCCAGCATGTCCTTGCTCATGCCCAGGCCGGGCAGCATGGACAGGATGCTGGACATTCCGCCCATCTTGCGCATCTGCTTCATGCTCTCCAGGTAATCGTTGAAATCAAACTTGCCCTTGCGGACACGGCCTGCCATGTCCCGGTTCTTCTCCTCATCCTCCTTGTCCAGGGCCTCCTGGGCCTTGTCGATGAGGGTCAGGACATCTCCCATGCCCAGGATCCTGCCCGCCATGCGGTCGGGATAGAACTGCTCGAGGTCGGAGAGCTTTTCGCCCATACCCACATAGAGGATGGGCCTGCCGGTGACCGCCTTGATCGAGAGAGCTGCACCGCCTCTGGTATCGCCGTCCATCTTGGTCAGGATCACGCCGTCGACGCCCACCTTCTCATCGAAGGTCTTGGCGACATTGACCGCCTCCTGGCCTGTCATGGCGTCCACGACCAGGACTGTCTGGTGGACCGTCACGGCCTCCTTGATATCCGAGAGCTCCTGCATCATGGCATCGTCGATCTGCAGTCGTCCGGCCGTATCCAGGATGATCACGTTTTCACCCTTTTCGCGGGCATAGGCCATGGCCGCTTTGGCGATCGCAGCCGGCCTGCTGCCGTCCTCCATGGCGAAGACATCGACCCCCTGCTTTTCCCCGTTGACCTGGAGCTGCCTGATGGCGGCCGGCCTGTAGATATCCAGGGCCACCAGCAGGGGCTTCCTGCCTCTGGACTTGAACTTTCCGGCCAGCTTGGCCGCGGTCGTCGTTTTACCGGCGCCCTGAAGGCCGGCCATCATGATCACGGTCGGCATGCCTCCGGGCTGGAGCTGGATCTCCGTCATATCGGAGCCCATGAGGTCCGTCATCTCTTCGTTGACGATCTTGACGACCATCTGGCCCGGATTGAGTCCGCTCATCACATCGGCGCCGATCGCCCTCTCCTGGACGGAGGAGACGAAATTCTTGACGACCTTGAAGTTGACGTCCGCCTCCAGGAGGGCCATTTTGACCTCCCGCATGGCCGATTTGACATCCGCCTCGGTCAGCCTTCCCTTGCCGCTCAGATTCCGAAAGACCTGATTCAGTTTGTCAGTAAGACTCTCAAACGCCATGGGTCACCCCAGATCCTTTCTGATCCTGTCCGCGATCCCGCGGACCTCTTCGGCAAGCTCCTCCCTGGTCCCGGCGGTCTCAGCCGCCTCCGTGAGCAGATCGGCCGCTTCCCGGATACTCCTGAAGCGCCGGATCATCCCGAGCCTTGCCTCATACCTCTGCATGAGCGCTGTCGTGCGGCGGACAAGATCATGCACAGCCTGCCTGCTGATCCCCTCGCTCTCGGCGATCTCATTAAAGGACAGATTCTCGTAGACAGCCTGCTCATAAATTTTCTGCTGATGCGCTGTGAGGAGCTGTCCGTAAAAGTCATACAGCAGTCCCTGCTCCACTATTTTTTCCATAGCTTCACAGACTCCTTGTTACAGTTCAGACCGTCTCAACCGCGAGGTGTTTCAGCGCGGTCCACAGCGCAAAAACCCGAGTTGAACTCCTTTTTTTCATACCCGCCTATCATACATGCCAATCCGATACCTGTCAAGCAAAAAATCTTGACTTATATCATTTTTCTTCGACAGAAAGTTCTTCCTTATAAAGAATGCGGGTATAAAGACAGGATTCCCCGGGGACTCCCTCCAGATGCCCTCTCCCGCTGTATTCCCAGCAGGAAAAGCTGTAGGGGAAGATAACGGTCTCCTCGTGATCGGACAGCCATCTCTCATAGCGGGACAGGCGGGACAGGTCGATCCCGGCCGCAAGGGCGCGGATGCTTCCGCCGATCACGGGCCGGACCCGGTCCATTTCCAGAAGCCCGCAGAGGGCCCCGACCCGGTCCGTCCACGCTGCCCGGACCCCGCCGTCCTCCGACAGGTCCGCCATATCCCTGATCCTGATCAGGCCCTTCACAGGCTCAGCCGCCGGTTCGTCCGCTTCCGCCGCTTCTCCCCCGGCTGCCCTGTTCATGCCATCAGCCTGTTCTCCAGCTTCCGCGTCCTCCTCCCCGGCCTCCGTGTCCTCCCCGGAGGAGAGATCGTCCTCTTCCCCCGGCAGGCCCGGACCAGCCAGGTCCGACACGGCCTTTGCTGCCTCTTCCAGGACCTCATCTCCCGCCGGCTCCTCCATCTGCAGGCAGAGCATGACCGGAATGCCGCGGGCCGCAGCCTCCCGGCAGTTTCTCTCCGCCTCCCGGTCCGGCTCAAATCCGCTCAGCCGGATGGTCCCGGCGCGGATCGCAGCCTCCCGGATCCCGCTCCCGGCCAGGCGGTCCCAGTCGATCCGGCCGTTGTCGTCCGACAGGAGCGCCCCGCTCACAAGCTCCAGGGCCGGATAGGTTCCCAGATATTCCGCATGCTCCCCGTCCTTGCAGACCAGAAGCTCCGTGGGGAGCGGGTTCTTGTCAATCTTTTCGGAGACCGGAAAAAAGCTGTAGCTGCCGCCGTTCTCGACCACGATCTCATCCTCAAAGAGCTCCCGCATGACCTGGGTCGCGGAGAGGCCGGACTCCAGAGAGGTCCGGATCCTGGCCTGCAGGATCTCACTCTGCCGGGTGGATTCCTCCTCCCTGATCTGCCGGATCTGGTCCTCCGTATAAAGCTTCCTGAATCCGTCTGTCCCCCGGGTCCGCAGCCGGAAATAGACAAGCATGGCAAAGAGCAGGGCCGCAATGGTCAGGCAGCTCAGAAAAATGATATTCCACAAATATACAGTGCGGGTCCTGTTGGGATTGTCCGCCTCTTCCTTTTTGACATGATTCTGATGGCTCTGACTCATGGCTCTATGCTCCTTTAGCTATTAGCTATTAGCCTTTAGCTTTTAGCTTTGTAACTGGGAATTTGTGGTTTAAGAGCTAATAGCTAACAGCTAACAGCTAATAGCTGACGGCTGACAGCTCCCTCAGCTCCTCGTCTTCACCAGGCGGGGCTTGTATCCATTCTTTTCAAGGACGGACATGATCTCTCTCTTGTGGTCTGTGCCGAAGGCCTCGAGCGTGATGCGGAGCTCCACGGCCGCATTGCGGTTGATGGTCACAAACTGGTTGTGCTCCAGCTTGATGACGTTGCCGCTGACTTCGGCGATCAGGCCGGAGACCCGGTGCAGTTCGCCGGGCTTGTCCGGCAGGAGGACCGAGACCGTAAAGATCCTGTCGCGGAGGATCAGGCCCTGCTGCACGACGGAGGACATGGTGATGACATCCATATTGCCTCCGCTCAGGACACTGACGACCTTTTTGTCGGTGCAGTCGATATGGCGGAGGGCAGCTACGGTCAGAAGGCCGGAGTTCTCGACGACCATCTTGTGGTTTTCGACCATATCCAGGAAGGCGGTCACCAGCTCCTCGTCGGGGACCGTGACGATCTCATCCAGATTCTGCTGCAGATAGGGGAAGATCCTGCTGCCGGGCGTCTTGACGGCTGTGCCGTCCGCTATGGTGTTGACCGCGGGCAGGGTGACCACCCTGCCCGCCTCGAAGGAGGCCTTGAGGCAGGCCGCGCCCTCGGGCTCGACCCCGATCACCTTCACATTGGGCTTGAGGAGCTTGGCCAGGCAGGAGACGCCCGTCGCCAGTCCGCCGCCGCCGACCGGCACCAGGATCATGTCCACCAGGGGCAGGTCCTTGATGATCTCCATGGCGATCGTGCCCTGGCCGGTCGCCACATCCGGATCGTCGAAGGGATGGATAAACGTGTAGCCGTTCTCTTCGGCAAGCTTGGCGGCATGGGCTGCGGCGTCGTCGTAGACATCGCCGTGCAGGACGACCTGGGCGCCCAGGGCCTTGGTCCGGTTGACCTTGATCAGGGGCGTCGTCGTGGGCATGACGATGACCGCTTTGGCCCCGCATTCCCGGGCCGCGTAGGCGACGCCCTGGGCATGGTTGCCCGCGGAAGCCGTGATCAGGCCCCGCTCTCTTTCCTCCTGTGACAGGGTGCTGATCTTGTAATAGGCGCCGCGCACCTTGTAGGCGCCGGTCCTCTGCATATTCTCAGGCTTGAGATAGACCTTTCCACCGGTCTGCTCGCTGAAATAGTCAGAGTAAATGAGCTCGGTATCCAGGGTCACGCGCCCCACTGCCTCGCAGGCCGCCTCAAATTTCTTTAATGTCAGTGCTTCCTCTCCGGCATGATCCGTCCTTACTGCTTTATCTTCCATCCCGGGTATTTCCTTTCTAATATCTGTCTCTCAGGGAGCTGGTGTAAATCTTCTTTCCTCCAGGGGCGGGCGCCCCCTGCCCCATGCGCTCAGTCGCGGTAAAAGAGCGCGTCCACGTATTCGTCCGGATTGAACCGCTGCAGGTCCTCGATCTTTTCTCCGACGCCGATAAACTTGACCGGGACCCCGACCTCGGCCTGGACCGCGATCGCGATCCCGCCCTTGGCCGTTCCGTCCATCTTGGTCAGGACGATGCCGGTCAGGTTGGTCACGGCCGCGAACTCACGGGCCTGGGAGACCGCGTTCTGGCCTGTCGCCGCGTCCAGGACGACCCAGTTCTCCCGGTAGCAGCCGGGGAATTCACGGCTGATGATCCGGTCGATCTTGGACAGCTCGTTCATCAGGTTCTTTTTGTTGTGCAGGCGCCCTGCCGTGTCGCAGAGGAGGATATCGATCTTGCGCGCCTTGGCGGCCTGGACCGCGTCAAAGACCACGCTGGCGGGATCCGATCCCTCGGCCCCGCTGATGATGTCCACGCCCGCCCGGCGGGCCCACTCCGTGAGCTGCTCGTTGGCGGCCGCCCGGAAGGTATCGGCCGAGGCGATCAGGACCCGCTTGCCCTGGCGCCTGTAATTGGCCGCCAGCTTGCCGATCGAAGTCGTCTTGCCGACCCCGTTGACGCCGATGACCAGGACCACCGCAGGCCCCTTCTCAAAATCATAGGCGCCGGGATCCTGCTTCATCCGGTTGCGGATCCCCATGATCAGCTCCTGCCGGCAGTCCGCGGCGTATTTGATCCGCTCGGACCGGACCTCCTCCCGCAGGTGGTCCAGCAGCTCCTCTGTCGTCTTGACGCCGATGTCCCCCATGATCATGGTCTCCTCCAGCTGATCATAGAAGTCCTCTGTCACACGCTCATAGTCGTTGAAGATCTGCTCCATGCTGTCCGTGAAGCTGGCTCTCGTCTTTCTCAGACCCTCTTTGAGCCTGTCAAAAAAGCCCATGTGGTACTCCTTTCATGATAGAAGCTATTAGCTAATAACTCAATCCGCTATCTCCTCGTCGTCGATCAGGTCCACGCTGACCATGGCGGAGATCCCCTTCTCCTGCATGGTGATCCCGTAGAGGCGGTCGGCCTGTTCCATGGTGCCGCGGCGGTGGGTGATGACGATAAACTGGGTCCGCTCTGTCAGATTGTGCAGGTACTGGGCAAATCTGCCGACATTGCTCTCGTCCAGGGCCGCCTCGATCTCGTCGAGCAGGCAGAAGGGGGAGGGCTTGAGGCTCTGGATGGCGAACAGGAGGGCGATGGCCGTCAGGGCTTTTTCTCCTCCCGAGAGCTGCATCATGTTCTGGAGCTTCTTGCCCGGGGGCTGGGCGATGACGCGCACGCCGGCCTCCAGGATATCGACGTCCTCCATGAGCTCCAGTCTGCCGCCTCCGCCTCCGAAGAGCTCCTTGAAGACCTTGTCGAAGGCCTTCTGGATATCCGCGAACTGTTCGCGGAACTGTCTGCGCATGGCCTCGTCCAGCTCGTTGACGATCTTTTCCAGGGAGGCCGCGGCCTCGGTCAGGTCGTCGTACTGGCCCTTGAGGAAGGTATAGCGCTCCATGAGTTCCTTGTACTCGTCGATGGCGGCGACATTGACGCTGCCCAGGGCCTTGATCCTGGAGCGGAGGCCGGCGATCTCTTTTTTCATGGCGGGCAGGTCGGTCAGGGACTGGTCCCGCAGGGAGGGCGCGTCCGCCAGCGTCAGCTCGTATTCCTCCCACATATAGGCCGCGCTGTGCTCGATCGTCTCCTCCAGCTTTTCGCGCCGGGAGGTCAGCCGGTAGCATTCCCTGTCGAGGCCGGAGATGACCTCGGCGGTCGACTCCCGCTCCTGGGCCACCCGGGTCTGGATCTCCTCCAGCCTGGCGTTTTCGGCGCGGAGGCCGCGGAGCTCCTCCTCGTCATCGGTCCGGGCCCCCTCCGAGGACTCGGCCTCCAGGTTCAGGTCCCGGATCCTGGCCGTCTTTTCCTCGATCTCCTCCCGGTCCCTGCGGCTCCCCTCCAGGACAGTCTGGAGTTCCTTTTGGAAGCCCTCCAGCTCACTGCGGATCCTGTCCGCGTTCTGCCTCTGGAAGCGGAGCTCCTGGTCCAGGCGGCTGCGCTCGACCTCCAGGCCGGAGAGGCGGGCGGCGTCCTCCTCCTCATCCGCCTGGCGCAGGGCGAGCTTTTCCTGCAGGCCGGCGGCTTCCTCCGTCAGCCTTTTCTCTGTCTCCTCGCTGGCCACCAGGTCCTGTCCGGCGCTCTCCCGCTCCGACCGGGTCGCCTCGATGCGCTCCGTCAGGGCTCTGAGCTCCTGGCGCAGGGCTTCGGCGCTTCCTGAGACCGCCTGCAGCTTTTCCTCCTCCTGCTGGATCTTCATCCGCAGGGTATTCTGACGGATAAAGCTCTCCTGGAGCTTTCTCTTGTTTTCGTCCAGCTTTCTCCGAAGGACGTTTCGGCTCTCCTTGGTGTCCTCGATGGCCTTCTCCTGCCGGTCCACCTCCTGGCGGAAGTGCTCCGTGCTGGCCGCGAGTTCCTCCATCTCCCTCCGTCTGCCCAGGAGGTTGCTGGCATTTTTATAGGTTCCTCCGCTGATGGCGCCACCGGGGGCGAAGAGCTCCCCGTCCAGGGTGACCATGCGGACGCCCCGGCCCGACCGCTTCGAGACGGCGACGGCGTGGTCAAAGCTGTCCACGATCAGGGTCCTGCCCAGGAGGGAGGCCGCGACGTCCCGGCAGCCGTCCGCGGTCCTGACCAGAGAGTCCGCGGTCCCGATGACACCGGGCTCCGCCAGGAGCCTTCTGTCCGGAGCGGCCCCTCCGGGCCGGATACCGGAAAGAGGCAGGAAGGTCGCCCTGCCTGCCTTTTCTCTCTTGAGGATCTCGATCATGCGCCTCGCGGTGCTCTCGTCCTTAGTGACGATATTCTGGATACTGCCTCCGAGAGCCACCTCGATGGCAGTCTCATATTTCTTTTCGGTCTTGATCAGGTCCGCGACGGTCCCTATGATGCCGGGCTCCCGCTCGCGCTCCTGCATGACCCGCCGGACACTGCCGCCAAAGCCCTCGTAGCGCTCAGCCAGGTTGGCCAGGGCGTCCAGCCGGGACTTTTCCTGATGGTAGGAGAACTCCGCCTTCCTGAGCCTGGCGTCGGCATCCCCCAGGGCGGTCTTGTGGTCGGCGATCTGCTTTTCGATCTCCTTCTGGCCGTCCTGGATCCCACGGATCTCTTCCGCGACCTTGCGGAAGTCCTCCTTGAGGGCCACGATCGAGGCGTCCGCCTGGCTCCGCTCGTCGCTGGCCCGGGACAGCTCACTCTCGATCTCGTCTCTTCTGGCCTCCTCCTGGCCCTGCAGGGTCCTGAGGCTGGCCAGCTTTGACTTGATCGTAGCCCGCCGGTCCATTTCCTCCATGATCCCCGTCCGCCTCAGCTCCAGGTCCTCCCTGAGCCTGAGGACATCTTCCGAGGAAGCGGCCGAAGCGGCCCGGGCCTTTTCATAGCCCGCGACGACATCGGCGAACTCTTTCTCCGCCGTCCGGATCCGGGAGCCGAGTTCCTCCTGCTGGCGGGTCCGGTCCTCGATATCGGCCCGCAGGACCTTTTCCTGGTCCGCGAACCGGACGACTCTCTGGCCGGCCCCCCGGACCTGCTCCTC
>ODAI012139304.1_pt1 | contig 10527 bp, 10 predicted proteins | sample 1539321 | NCBI WGS metagenome assembly ODAI01 (sample SAMN02144231, study PRJEB22623) | gut metagenome | biome: sheep rumen | host: Ovis aries | place: New Zealand | reverse complement strand
TTTTGTTTTTACTGCAACATCTGCAACAGACTCGCTATTGACTGAATATCATTATGTTAGGGTGATGCAGAAGTGTTGCAGTGGTGACACTTTTAACAGGAATTTAACATTTTAACACCCCAAAAACAATTAAAGTAACAGTTCAGAGAATGATATTTTTGACGCTGATGAGACTGGACTGTTTTTCACTGATTCTGGTTGCCACACGTTTGTTTGGTGCAGCTAAAAATCAGTGCTGATCAGTCAAACCAGTCCAATCTGTGTCATAAAAAGCGGGTAAAAATCAGTGTCGATCATTCCCACGCTGGGAATATCAGCCACTGTGCATCTTGCTGCCATTCCCATGCAGGGAACGTTTCATTCCCATGCAGGGAGTGTTTCGTTCCCAAGCAAGGAAAATCAGTAGCACACACTTTGGCAAATGGCTCAGTGCTACGGTCAAACTCATGTTTGAGGTCAAGCACGAAATCCTCGTAGTAATCTTTACGCTCAAAAAGAGAAGAATCCAAGTACCATAGTCCGCTACCCTTAGCCTGTGACAGATGGTTGATAATCTTCGCCCTCAGTGCTACCTCTATTATCTCAATGGCATCAAAGAGAATTAGACGTAGGTTGCGGTCAAAGTTATATCGGGAGATCACATCGTCGAAAGATGCACCTTCCTTGAAATCGTGTTCCGTATCCTCATCCCTCATGTCCGTCCAATAGTATTTCAGACGGAAATAACTGATGTGCGCCAAGCATTGCTTGGCTTCCTCTTCATTGCCAAACGCCATACCCCTTGAACGGAGCAGGCGGATTTGTTCATCTATCGTGCGTGGCTTCTGATTGCTCATTACTATTTATAAAAAAGTGACCCGCCAGCAGATCTACGGGATGCCGACGGGTTCTGTTATCGTTTGATTCGGACTGTCTTATCCGAGAATCTTCTTCATTTCGGGTGCAAATATAATGTTTTTTCTCGAATTATACAAGATTTCAATTAGTTTTTTGAAGAAATGACACTTAATTTGCTATCTTTTTTGTATTTTTGCACCCGTGATTCTTGAATCACGGACTTTATTTGCTCACTTTCCCACTACGAACTTGCACCTCGGAACGGAGAAGAACGAGCGAATCTATATCTTGAAGGAGATACGCCATAGCGGCGTAGGCTCTCCATTAAGATATAGAGGCAGTGCAAGGCCTGTAGTGGGAATGGTGGCCTGCGCCGTTTCTATATTCAAAAAGATTGGGCGGGCATTCCAAAAAATAAGATGTCAAATTTTAAAGTGAAACATTATGAGCATAGAGTCTATCATCGGAATTACAAGCGGGTTGATTGCAATTGTTGGTGCTGCAATTTCAGCGACACATTATTTGAGAAAGAGGATGAAGGAATGTCCCACGAACGAGTTGTTTAACCAGTTTACGCAAAAGGAGATTTCGGATGCAGAACGCAGGCAGATACTTACGAAACTAAACAAATCATCTTTGATTGGCAAGAGAATAAAGGATGATTACATTCAAAACTTTACCTTAGAGAAGCGTGGCAGAGAAGCAGTCTTGTTTGACATATGCGATAGCAATGATATTGAGCCGACTGACGACATTTGCAAAGCACTTATCGGGGCTTGCATGCCATCGTTGAAGAAAAAGTATCAAGAGAAGAGAGTGAGCCAGAAGGTTGAATCATCCTCATCTGCCACTAAGCAAAAGATTGATATGAGCGAAACCAAAACCTTCAAAACTAAAGTTGGAGAACAGACGGTTTACATGTCGGATTTGTTAAGGATTGAGTTTCCAGACGTATGCGAACAACTGATTAAGATTTTCAATAAGCATAAAGTAAAATATGCCTTCCTGAAAGGTACGAAAGATATTTGGTGCCGTGACTATATGCCGATACAAACTGAATCGGGAAAGTTCATCCAATTCAGATACGAGCCAAGCTACCTTAAAGGGAATAAGGAATGGGAGAAATCACGTTCTGATGTTAAAGAAGTATGCAAAGTAAACGGCATTGATGCTCAGTTCTCAGACATCAATCTCGATGGCGGTAATGTCCTTATTTGCGATGGGAGAGCAATACTTTCTGACAGGATATTCTCTGAGAACCCTGATTGGGACAAAGAGAAACTTGTCAGCGAGTTAAGCAAACTTTTGGAGTGCGAGATTATAATCATTCCTGCACAGAAAGGAGATATGACTGGACATGCTGATGGCATGGTTAGATTTGTCAATAAGAACACGATTCTTGGTAACGACTTGGCTAAAGAGTATAAGTATTGGCGGGAAGGGATGCAAAGGGTTATTGAGAAGTTCGGTTTACGATACATCGATGTGCCTTTCATTACCGACATCAAAGACCCCAAGTATCCATTGAGTGCCATCGGGATATACGTGAACTATTTGGAATTAAACAACCTGATAGTTCTGCCTGTTTTTGGAAGAGAGGAAGACAAACAAGCCTTGGAAATTATACAAAAGGCTTTTCCCGATAAAATAGTTGAAACGATTAACTATGACAAAGTGGCACAGGAAGGCGGATTGCTGAATTGTACGACATGGGGCGTCCGTTAATTATGTCAGTTTCTAATCATTTGGCAAATAAATATAGACAAGTTTAATTAATGATATTGACATGAAGAAGTTAATTCCAATTTTCGTATGTGTGATTCTTTTCTCTGCATGCCAGCAAACTAAACAGGGAATAGTCAAAGACCTATTAGATGCTGAAAACAGCTTTGAAAAAGAGAAAGTGAATCAGTTGTTATCCGATAGTTTTATGTTCTATGGACCTGTAACGCTCAACAAAGATGCCTATTTATCAAGAGTGGACTCTTTAAAGTCTATTGAGTGCTTGTCAACAATATTGAAGATTCAGGTCTTAGACAGTATCGTAAAGACAGAGGAACAAGAGCGCTCTATCATTGATTCGCTTTTGGAAGTAACACCAGCCATAATTCGATATAAGACATACAGGTTTGTTGATGATAAGTTGTTGTCAATTACAGTTGACTCAACGCTGAATAGTCAGGAATATTTTAATTCTTTAAATGAAAAGTTGATACCGTTCACTTTTTATGTTAATGACCAATTTGACATTGAAGAAGATAAGGATATATTTTCCAATATCAAAAAGTATCTCTCGGAATATGTCAGTCTCCCTGCCTCAGAAAAAAAGCAATACAAGCACTATGCTCACCTTCAAGGAACTTATGTTTCAAAAGACTGCGCCTTCTATCGGAAATTAATTTTCAGGGGAAAGAAGACCGTTACGATTGTTGATGCCTTTTTTGGAATGTCCTTTGCATCAGGCTATGAATTGGACGAGGACGTAATTAGAGTAAAGACGGACAAAAGTGATTTGCTGTTTGAAATCAAAGACAGCCAAACACTCGTCGGCGAAGGATTTGCAAAAGGGACATTTAGAAAAGCAAATTAGTGTTACATGCTTTTCGGTAAGAAATATATGAGAGTGGCCTCTTCGATACAATAACATGGAAACAGGACTTGCTCTTAAAACGCAAGTCCTGTTTCCCAAGAGCAGGGAACATGTCGCCTAATTCTTGCTCCAAGCCTATAGCTAAAGTTTTAGTTCTCTATGTTGTTCTTGTCCTATGCCGAATTGCACTCGGAACCACTGAGAAATAGAAGTATCATTAATTTGGAGAACAAGTGTTTTGGCATCCCTCACTATCTGTGCAGCCACATTAGTAGCAAGTGCATTACGTCTGTATTCATTAGAGTGAAGCCACCCATTATACTGGATAGGCTTTCCATGTACTAGTTTGTCGGTCTGTTCTTCATTGAAACCGTATTCCTTGCACTCGCGTTCAAGAGTCAACACCTGCTTGAAGGTCGGAAACCACTTATAAGCCTTGTCTAAGATGCGCTTCAAGTTGCTCACCTCTTGCTGGTGCTGCTCGTTGATACGATTGAGTTCCCTTGCCTAGCTGTCCTTCATCTTTTGCATATCGGTGTGCAGCCTCTCAATCCGGTCATTCAAATCTTCAACCTCCCTGTGCAGTTGAGCATTCTCTTTCTCCAGTCGTTTCACCTTGTTGTCACCAAGAAGAGAATTCAGTCCGTTGAGTACACTGGTGGCGGTCTTTGTGGCGGAGTTCTTGCTTAGGCAAGCGACCAAGGTCGATTACTTCAGTTCTTCCATCTTAGCCTCTGCCTTGGCTTTCAGCCGAGTCTGCTCACACTCGGCAACGACCATGCAAGCATGTCTTTGCTCTCGCTTAATCGCAGACTTGATGCGGGCAAGGGCTTTCTTAGCCTGTTCCGCCTCTGCTATCACCAGTCTTGCCTTTTCCTGTTCTTCCAGCAATTGGGTGATATTCGCCTGCAAGCCCTCACCTTGTGCAATCAGACTGCGGTAGTACTCATGCGTGGATATATGCTGCGCCTCTGATCCTTTGATGCCTCTTTGCAGTCCGAATGCTGCCATCTGCTCAGCGTAGGTATCTTGGTAGCGTATCAAGTTCTTGCCTTGCAAGCGAACAAGTTCTTTTAAAATTCGGGCTGCAAAAATAATACCATTCTGGGAATAAATTGCTACGCAAATCACGGCAGATTTAGGAAAGAAAAACGCAGAATGTGAAAACGGTTCGAGCTGCCGGGAAATGCCTTGACTTGCACAGGTCGTTAAGAAAGTTTAACTTTCCGATATAAGGCTATCGGGGGTTCTTGCTTTGGCAAGCGGCAAGGCCGAGTCCGAATTGGAAGCCTAATTCGTTCCGCTATCCGCCTCGGTTTGCTTAGTGGCACCTTGCGGACTTTCCTCAATTTTCCTCGAATTGCCTTTATTTATGGGGTGAACTGCGTTAATCATCCAAAAATGCTTTGCCACTTCAGCATTATTTTGTAACTTTGTCCGCCAAAATCATGACATCATGAAACGACTACTGACCATTCTACTCATGGCATGTTGCACAATAGCACTGCTGGCAGACAATCAGCAGGACGCCAGGCGGCGCGTCCGCTACAAAGACGGGCCGGCGTACATCTATCGCGTCTATCTGTCCGACAAGCAAGGGTCGGCCAATCTGATTGCCCACCCCTCGCGCTTTCTCTCGCGACGTGCCATCGAGCGCCGCCGCCGCCAGCAGTTGCCGATAGACTCCACCGACTTGCCGGTGGCTGCCCGCTACGTGCGCCAGATAGAAAACCGGGGCATGAACGTGATTGGCCAGAGTCGTTGGCACAACACGGTCCTGGTGCATGTCCACGACACGCTCGACATACAAAGCATCGACCAGCTGCCCTGCGTCAAGGCACGCCGACTGGTGTGGCAGTCGCCCGACTCCGTTTCCGACCGGATACTGAAGAGCAAGGTGCGCAAGCACTTCGAGGCGCACGACAGCATCGGTGGGCAACCCTACGGCAGGGCTTTCGAACAAGTGAAGGCCCTGCATGGCGACCAGCTGCACAAGCAGGGACTGCGCGGCGAAGGCATGATGATAGCCGTCATTGACGGCGGTTTCCGCAATGCCGACCGCATACCCGCCCTACAACATGCCGACATCCGTGGCTGCCGCGACTTTGTGTTCATGCCGGTCATTCCCGCCTATGCCGATACCGACCACGGTACAAAGGTGCTCTCGACCATGGCCGTCAATGAGCCAACATGCTACATAGGCTCTGCCCCCAAGGCCGCCTACTGGCTGCTGCGCAGCGAAGACCAGCAGTCGGAGCAGGAAGTGGAGGAAGACTACTGGACCATGGCGGCCGAGTTTGCCGACTCGGTGGGCTGCGACCTCATCAACTCGTCGTTAGGATACAACGAATACGACCATGCCGACACCTCGCACCAGCTATGGCACCTCGACGGACAGACGGCATTCGTCAGCCAGTCGGCATCCATGTTGGCACGGAAGGGCATCGTGCTGGTCAACTCGGCAGGCAACTCGGGCATGGGGCCGTGGAAGAAGATCAATGTGCCAGCCGATGCCGACCACATACTGACCGTAGGAGCCATCACCCCCGACACACCCTACCACATAGCCCCGTTCAGCAGCGTAGGGCCTTCGCAGGACGGGCGCATCAAGCCCGACATCGTGGCGATAGGGGCACCGGCCTACCTCATCAACGGACGGGGAGCCATCACACAGGACATGGGCACGTCGTTTGCAGCACCCATCGTCTGCGGACTGGCCGCCTGCTTGTGGCAGTCCATGCCCGAGAAGACGGCAGAGGAAATCATAGAACTGATTAGGCAGACCGGCCACAACCGCGACCACCCCGACAACATCTACGGCTATGGCTTGCCCGACTTCTGGATGGCGTATCTAAGGGGAAGAGCCTCCACAAGCCAGGAGGCATCCCCAAGCCAGGAGGCATCCCCAAGCCCCTCCGAAGGAGGGGATGTTTAGAATGAAAGCCTCCCCAAGCCCCTCCGAAGGAGGGGGTGTTTAGAATGCTAATAGGAAAAAAGCAATACAGGGAATACAGATATGAGTCAAAAAGAAGATATTACAGCCTCTTTATCAAATCAACATCCCCCCTTTCGGGGGGGCTTGGAGGGGCTTCCCGTCCAACATTCTTCCCCTCGGGGCGGCTGGGAGGGCCTTCCCGTCCAACATTCTTCCCCTCGGAGCGGCTGGGAGGAGCATGGCCACTACACCCTGCGACAGCTGAACCAATTGGTGCGCGATGCCGTCAGCGATGCCCTACCCGACGAGTATTGGGTGGAAGCCGAGCTGTCGGAATGCCGTGAGCACGGCGGTCACTGCTACATGGAGCTGATAGAGAAAGACGGCCGTAGCAACACACCCGTGGCACGCGCCTCGGCCAAGTGCTGGCGACAGACGTGGCAGATGGTACGCCCCTACTTCGAGCGGGCCACCGGTCAACCGCTACGGGCAGGTTTGAAGGTGCTGCTGAGGGTCTATCCGCAGTTCCACGAGGCCTACGGATTCTCATGGATAGTGACCGACATCGACCCCACCTACACCCTTGGCGATATGGCGCGCCGCCGTCAGGAGATTATCCGCCAGCTGAAAGAAGAGGGGGTCTTCGACTTGCAGCGCGAGCTGACAGTCCCGATGTTTGCGCAACGCATCGCCGTCATTTCTGCAGCCACCGCAGCAGGCTTTGGCGACTTCAGCCGACAGTTGGCTGACAACGAGTACGGCTTCCGCTTCACTGTCACCCTCTTTCCCGCCATCATGCAAGGCGAGCAGGTAGAGGCATCGGTGGTCAGCGCGCTGAACAGCATCTACGACCGCATCCACGATTTCGACGTGGTGTGCATTCTACGAGGCGGAGGGGCCACCGCCGACCTGAGCGGCTTCGACACCCTGGCACTAGCTGAGAACGTGGCACAGTTTCCGCTGCCCATCATCACCGGCATAGGCCACGAGCGCGACGAGAGCATCCTCGACATGGTGTCGAACACCCGCGTAAAGACGCCCACCGCAGCGGCAGCCTTCCTCATCGACCATCTGCGACAGGTCTTGGAGCGGCTCACCACGGCACAGCAGCGCATCAACATGGCCGCCGCACAGCGCATCGCCGGCGACAAGGCACGGCTGAGCCATCTCTCCACACTGATAGCCACCCTGCCCCAACGACTGCTGAGCGACAACCGCCACCGCATCGACCTGCTACAACGGCGCATGCCCATAGCCATCGAGCGGCAACTGACGGCACAGAAGCACCGCATCGACCAGCTGTCGCTGAAGCTGCAAGGCTTCGACCCCCAGCTGTTGCTCACGCGTGGCTACAGCATCACCCTGCTCAACGGCAAGGCCCTGCGCGACCCGCGACAGGTAAAGCCGGGCGACATCATCGAGACAAGAATAGAAAAAGGAACCATACAATCTATCGTGAAATGAATACTGAAAAGCCAACAATGAATACTGAAGAACGAAAATACGAAGAGGCCCTGACCCAGCTGGAAACCATCGTACACAAGATGGAGGGCGGCGAGTATGACATCGACGAACTCGCCAAACAGCTGAAAACTGCACAGCAGATTATCAAGTTCTGCAACGACAAGCTGACCAAGACGGAAGCCGAGCTGGCCAAGATCATGAGCGCCCAAACAGAAGCATGAGTTGCGGATGGCGCAAAAGGTAGTCAGAAAGCAGCAACTAACTGTTCTTCTTATAGCTACGAACGGCCCATGCAGCCATGAACAGCCCGATGGCGATGAGAGCCAGCACCTGATGGGCCACGTCGCGGAAGCCGCCGCCGCGTATGAAGACGGTGCGGATGGCGTCGATGAAGTAGTGCATGGGGTTGACGTAGGTAGTTAGATAGGCCCAGTCCGGCATAGAGCGCGTCGGGGTGAAAAGACCGCTGAGCAGCATGATGCAGACGATGAAGAACCACATGACGAAGATAGCCTGCTGCATGGTGTCGCTGTAGTTGGAAATAATCAGTCCGAACGACGAGAAGAACAGGGCCAGCAGCATGGCGAGGACATAGACGAGCCAGAGCGGTCCGGCAGGCGTGAGTCCATAGACGAGCCAGGCCAGCAGGAGGCAGACGGTTACGACGAAGAGAGCTATCAGCCAGTAAGGGATGAGTTTGGAGAGGATGAAAGCCCATTTTGATACGGGTGTGACGTTGATCTGCTCGATGGTGCCGGCCTCCTTCTCACCCACGATGTTCAGTGTGGGCAGGAAGCCCGTCATCAGCATCATGACGATGGCCAGCAGGGCAGGAATCATGAAGAGCTTGTAGTCCTGGTGCGGGTTGTAGAGAAGCCTCACCCCCGCCCCCTCTCCCACGGAGAGGGGAGTGGATACTCCGGCTGCGGAAGATGATACCCCCTTAGCGGAAGATGCAACAATCTGATTCAGATAGGACGAGCCTATGGCGCCTTTTGTACCGTTGACGGCATTGGCGGCAATGAGATACCGGCCGTCGCGAATCTCCAGGATGATATCCGCCCTACCCTTTTCGATGTCCTTCATGGCCTCGGCATAGGTAGCCCGCTGTCCGTTGAAGATGAAGTAGTTGCTGGCGGCAATCCGCCGGACCATCCGCTGCGACTCGACGCTGTGGTCGATATCAACCACATCTACCCGGATATTCTTTACTTCCATCTGCATGACCCACGGCATGACGCACATAATCACGACAGGGAACATGACGATGAGCCGCGGCAAGAAGGCATTGCGGCGAATCTGCAGGAATTCTTTTTGTATGAGAAATTTTATCATTGCTTTCGTTTTTTTCGTAATGTCGTAATGTCGTTATAACGTTATACCGTTATACCGTCATAACGTTATACCGTCATAACGTGATGAACCCGCCTTACTCCAGCCTCACTTTAAACTTCTTCAGGGCGACGATGAGCAGCAGGGCGGTCATGGCGATAAGCACGACGACCTCCTGCATCACATCACCGATGCCCACACCCATAATCATCAGTTTGCGCATGGCGTCGATATAGTAGCGGGGCGGCACGACGGCGGCTATCCACTGTAGCACCTGCGGCATCGACTCCACGGGAAACATCATGCCGGAGAGCATCACCACAGGCATGAGCAGCACCATGGCCGAGAGTAGCAGAGCCACAAGTTGCGCCTGTGCGACGCTGGAGATGAGCAGACCGAGCGAGAGGGCCAGTAGGATATAGATGATGCTCACCATGATGATCCAAAACAGCGAACCGGCAAGCGGCACACCCAACACGTAGCGGGCCATAAGCAGGATGACGATGAGTATCACGAAGGCCAGCACCAGATAGGGCACCGCCTTGGCGATGATAACCATCAGCGGGCGCACAGGTGACACGAGCAGCACCTCCATCGTGCCCCGCTCCTTCTCGCGGACAATGCTGATAGAGATCATCATGGCACAGATGAGCATCAGCAACATGCCCATAATAGCCGGCACGAAGTTGTAGGCTGACCGCATCTGGGGGTTGTAGAGAAGCCTCACCCCCGGCCCCTCAAGCCCCCCTCTGTCTCTCCCCAATAGGGGGAGGGGGAGTGAATAGTTCTTGCCTTCCGTGGGTTGAGCGAGGATGGCTTGCGCATAGTTGGTCCACTGCTGCGCCATATTGGGGTCGGAGCCATCCACCATGATCTGCCAACTGGTGTGACTCCTCCCCTTATTGGGCGGAGACAGAGGGCGACTTGAGGGGGCGGGGGTGAGTGCCATATCCGCCTGCTGGCTGCGGATGAGCCGCTCTGCCTCAAGCGGTGTGTTCACTATTTGCGTGATGGTGAAGTATTCCGACTGCGAGAGTCGTTCGATGGCTTGCTGGATGCGCGGCGACATTTCCGACGTGACAACCACCGTTCGCACCTTCTTCACATCCGTCGTGATGGCGAAGCCAAAGAGAAGCATCATCACCACAGGCATACCGAAAAGGATAAGCATCGTACGCTTGTCGCGCAGGATGTGCTTGGTTTCTTTGATGACAAAACTGACAAACTGTTTCATAATTTAATCGCTTGATCGGGTGGCCTGTCGTGCCACATAGGTGAATACGTGGTCCATATCGGGCTGATGGAATTGCTCTTTCAGTTCGTCGGGCGTCCCGAGTGCACTGATCTTGCCGTCCACCATGATGGAAAT
>ODAI011869702.1_pt1 | contig 10527 bp, 8 predicted proteins | sample 1539321 | NCBI WGS metagenome assembly ODAI01 (sample SAMN02144231, study PRJEB22623) | gut metagenome | biome: sheep rumen | host: Ovis aries | place: New Zealand | reverse complement strand
TTCCTGATGGACGAGCCCCTCTCCAACCTGGACGCCAAGCAGCGCGTGACCATGCGCTATGAGATCGCCCAGATCCACCGGGAGACCGGCGCGACCACCATCTACGTCACCCACGACCAGACCGAGGCCATGACCCTGGCGGACCGCATCGTGGTGATGAAGGACGGCTACGTCCAGCAGATCGGCACCCCCTACGAGCTGTACTACAAACCGGCCAACGTTTTCGTGGCGGGCTTCATCGGCGAGCCGCCGATGAACTTCGTGCGTGGGACCGTCAAGAACGGCTGCATCGCCCTGGGCGACAACGCGCTGGATCTGTCCAGGAAGCTCAAGGACATCGCCCGTTACGAGGGCAAGGCACTGGTGCTGGGCTTCCGCCCCGAGGCCATCGCCCTGGGCGCGCAGGACGGCTATGTGGTCAATTGCAGGGTGGAGCTTACCGAGATGCTGGGCGACAACACCAACGTCTACGTCACCTCGAAGGAACAGCAGGCCATCCTCAAGGTCGACTCCCACGACACCCCCGAGACCGACGCCGACATCACCTTCACCATCCCGCTGGAGAGCGTCTATCTGTTCGACGCCGAGACGGAGAATGTGATCGCCTGATCAATACAATGAGCATGACCCCCGGTCAACGCCGGGGGTCATGCTATGAGAAAGGATGAATGATGTGAACATTGGCATTCGCCTCCACGACACCGCCCCCGGCACCCTGGAGGAGCGGCTGGGCTTCGCCCGGGAGCAGGGCTTTTCCTGCGTCCACCTGGCGCTGTCCAAGGTGCTGCCCGATTTCGACATGAACGACGCGCCACGACTGCTCGACGACGCCCTGGCCCGCCGGGTGAAGGACGCCCTGGCGAACACCGGGCTGGAATGCGCCGTGCTGGGGTGCTACCTGAAGCTGGCCACGGAGGATCCGGCGGCGCTCGAGCGCACCCGCGACATCTACCGGGCGCACCTGCGCTTCTCCAGGGAGATCGGCGCGGGCGTGGTGGGCACGGAGACCCCGCCCGCCCCGGGACTGAAGCCGGACATCCACTCCGACGAGGCGCTGGCGGTATTCCTCCGCGCCGTGGAGCCGCTGGTGCGCTGCGCCGAGGAGGAGGACGCCGTGCTGGCCATCGAGCCGGTGGCCTGCCACATCGTCAATACCGTTGAGCGCGCCGAGCGCATGCTGGACGCCCTCCATTCGGACCACGTGCGCATCATACTGGACGCCGTCAACCTGCTGACGCGGGAGAACTACACCCAGGCCGACGTCATCGTCGAGGACGCCCTGCGCCGCTTCGGGGACCGGGTGAGCGTGCTGCACATGAAGGATTACACCGTGGACCCGGATGCCTTCATGACCGTGGCCTGTGCCTGCGGCACGGGCGGTATGGACTATGGCCGGCTGCTGCGCTTCGCCCGGGAGCGGGGCGTGCCCATGACACTGGAGAACACCCGCCCGGACAACGCCGAGGCGGCGCGGCTTATGCTGGAGAGGGAGGCGCTGAAATGCGGTATGTGATCGCGCCCGCGGGCGGCAACTTCACGTCGATCCAGGCTGCGGTGGACGCCGCCGCGGACGGGGATATGCTGATCGTCCGACCCGGGATCTACCGCGAGCGGGTGGTGGTCCATCGCAGCCGCCTGCGCATCGTCGCGGAGGGGGACGCCGTGCTCACCGGCTCGGGCTGCGCCAAGGACAGGTATCCCGACGGAACGGAGAAGGGGACCTTCCTGTCCGCCACGCTGCTGGTGCTGGGGGATGATGTGACGGTGGAGAACCTCACCGTGCGCAACGATGCCGGGGACGGCCGGGTGGTGGGCCAGGCCGTGGCGGTCTACGCCGCCGGGGACCGGGGCGTGTGGCGCGGCTGCCGCTTCATCGCCCATCAGGACACCCTGTTCTGCGGCCCGGTACAGCCCAGCGTGCTGGAGGAGATCGCGCCCCGCACGCTGGAGAGCGTGGAGTGCGTGCCCGCCGTGAACGAGCCCGCCGCGACCCACGGGCGGCAGTACTTTGAGCGCTGCGAGATCCGGGGAGACGTGGACTTCATCTTCGGCTCCTACCGCTGCTGGTTCGAGAGCTGTACGCTCTTTATGAATGAGCGCGGCGGCTGGTACACCGCCGCAAATACCCCAAAGGACCAGCCCTGGGGCTTCGTGTTCCGCGACTGCGCGCTGACGGGCGCGTGCCAAGAGGGCGAAGCCAAGCTGGGACGCCCCTGGCGGGCCTACGCCCGGACGCTGTTTCTGGGCTGCCACATGGATGAACACGTCAGCCCCCGCGGCTTCGAGGACTGGGACAACTGGGACGGCATCCGGGAGATCACCGAGCGCTGCGGCGAGTGGGGGACCACCGGGCCCCGCGCTGACCAGTCCCAGCGCCACCCCAAACAGAAGCGGCTCACCGACGCCGAGGCCGCCGCCGTCACCCCGGAGGCGGTGCTGGACGGGGACTGGTTCAGAGCGTCTGTTTGATTTTTCGATAGTACAGGTATGCGCAGAACGCCATACACGTCCAGCCAATGGCGCAGGCGAAGGCGATGCCCCGTATGCCCAGCCGTGGAGCCAGGATGTAGGTGAAGGCGGTGCGGAGGGTGATCTGTATGCCGGTCATCAGTATGGTGACGGGCATGCGCCCCATGCCCCGGAAGAAGCCCTGAAACCAGTTGGTGATGGCGGGCAGCGCGTAGAGGAAGGCCATCACCTGGAGATAGTCCGCGCCGATGGACACGATCTGCGGGGCGTCGCCCGCCTTCAAAAACAGCTGTACGAACCGCCCGCGCAGCGTGTAGGCCAGCGCGCAGATCAGCACAAAGTACGAAAGCTCCAGCGCCAGCGCGGCGCGGGCCCCCGGCAGCAGCCGTTCACGCTTCTTTGCGCCACGGTTCTGGGCCAGATACGCGGAGAGGGAGGCCGCGATGCCCTGCTCGGGGATGCAGGCGAAGTCGTCAACCTTCGTCACGGCGTTGTAGGCGGCGATGGTGTCCACCCCCAGGGCGTTGACCTGCCGCTGGATCAGCACCTTGCCGATGGGCTGGAGCATCTGCTGGAGCGCCGTGGGCCCGCCGTAGGCCATGATGCGGCGAAACAGCTCGCCGTCCCGGCGGAGGTCCTTCCGGCGGGGCAGCAGCTCACTTGTGCGCCGCGCCATGTACCACAGCGCCATCGCCGCCGAGGCCGCCTCTGCCGCCACCGTGGTCACCGCGCTGCACACGATGCCGAAGCGCAGCACCCCCAGGAAGAACAGGTCCAGCGCCGCGTTGAGTATGGAGGAAAAGGCCAGAAAGCGCAGGGGCGTCTTCGTGTCGCCCACCGCCTTGAGCCCCGCGGCCAGGGTGTTGTAGAGGAAGGTGAACGGCGCGCCCAGAAAGGTGATGCGCAGGTAGACGGCGGTGATCCCCAGTATGCTCTCCGGGACCTCCAGCAGACGAAGTAGCGCGGGCGTGAACAGCACCCCCAGCAGGGTGATAACGGCGCTGGCGGTCACCCCGAAGCGCAGCGTGGTCCCCAGCGCGCGACGCACCCGGTCCAGGTCCTTCGCGCCGAAGGCTTCGCCCATCATCACCCCCGCGCCGATGCACATGCCCGATATGCCCAGTATCACCAGGTTCATCACCGGCGCGGCGATGCCCTCGGCGGACAGCGCCTCCCGCCCGATGAACCGCCCCGCGATAATGGAATCCACCGCGTTGTAGGCCAGCTGGAGCCAGTTGCCCAGCAAGAGCGGCAGAGCGTAGCGCCACAGATGGCCGATGGGCCTGCCCTCCGTCATGTCCCGCATGCAATCACCCTTTCTGTATAGGCTTTATTGTAACACAACGGGGAGGATGTGGCAAGATTGCGAGGCATTAGGCATTAGGTGGGGGTAGGACAGATTTCTTATCTTTGATGTAACGCATAATTTAATGCTACACGCCCAACTCCTCACTATCCTCTCCTGCTTTTCTACAGAACCTGCCAAACAATAATAATGGAGTCACACCATGCTGATCTATGCCATAGACGATGATCCGGGGATGCTGGAGGCGCTTTGCCGGGCCATTGGAGAGGCCGCGCCGGGAGCGGCGGTCGTGGCGTTTGGCCGGGCCGAGGCGGCGCTGGCGCGCGGGGGAGAGGCCCCCGATTATGTGTTCACGGACATTCACCTGCCCGGTATGGACGGGCTTGCGCTTGCGGCGCGGATGAAGCGGCGTCACCCGGCGGCGAAGGTGGTGTTCGTCACGGCCCACCCGGAGCACGCCCTGGACGCCTGGACGGCGCGGGGCGACGGGTTCATCGTCAAGCCCGTCACGGCGGCGCGGGTCCGCCAGGAGCTGGATTACCACGCCCCGGCGGCGCTGGAGCTTCCCGAAAAGCTGGAGGTGCACTGCTTCGGGCGGTTTGAGGTGTTCTGGCGCGGCGCGCCGCTCATGTTTGGCAGGAGGCAGACCAAGGAGCTGCTGGCCTATCTGATCGACCGCAAGGGCACGGTCTGCGCCGCCGAGGAGATCGCCGCCACCCTCTGGGAGGACGAGACCAACATCGGCGTCATGAAGACCCGCCTGCGGCAGCTGATCAGCGATCTGCGCGTCACGCTCGAGGGGATCGGGCTCGGGGACATGGTGATCCGCCGCCGGGGCCTGCTGGGGCTGCGGCTGGAGCGCGTGGACTGCGACTACTACCGCATGCTGGACGGAGACCCGGACGCGGTGAACGCCTTTAGAGGCGAATACATGTCCCAGTATGGCTGGGCAAACTTCTCCGAGGGCAACGTGAACTTTTGGCGGCAATGAGTCAAAGCGGTAAAATATTTCGGGAATGGTCAAACCATTCCTTTTTTATTGTTTACAGTTACGGTAGTGTACGATTAATGATTATAATTTATAATGTGATATTATAGAAAAACTGGGAAGGTATGTCCGCGCGATGGGGAAAGGCCGTCGGGGACGCCGACCCAAAACGGGGACATCATCCAATCAAACGCGCGAAGAGCATGGACGGGAGGTTAATGAGATGAGGAGAATCCTGTGCGCACTGCTGGCCCTTGCGATGCTGGCCGGCGGCTACTGCATGGCGGAGGCCGCCCCGGCGGCGTCCGACGGGCCGACCTATTACGAACACGACGGACGGGTGACGCTGATCGACGGCGCTTGCGTCGACCATCCCGTCAACAGCTTTGAGGACGCGGTGCAGGTCATCGACGGCGTCATCGACCGGCTGGGCGGCGACGCGCAGACCCGGCTGGACCCCTGGCGCGATCTGACCGACGCCTGCGGCAATCACTACTACGTGTTCCGCCAGATGCACGCCGGCACCACAGTGCTGGGCGGCGCGGTGAAGGTGGTCACGGACCCGGCGGGCGCCATGCTGGGGCTGAGCAGCTCCATCGTCTCCAACCTGCCCGCGGCGGAGACCGAAAAGGGCATCACCGCCGCGGAGGCGGAGCAGATCGTGCTGGACCACGCCCGGGAGACCACGCAGGCGGACATCACGCTGGTGGAGGGCCTGACGGACCGCATGATCCTGCCCGTGGCGCTGGAGCTGGACATCGAGGCCGAGGACATCGATGGCGCGCGCTACGTCTGGGTCGTCTACACCGACAACCCCGACAGCCGCATGGACCGTTCCTCCGACCTGCCCTATCTGGCCCATTATGTGACCCTGACGGGCGAGTACCTGTACAGCCTGCCCACCATCGTGCCCAACGACGAGGCGGGGGCCAGCGGCTTCGATTCCAGCTACGTGTTCGAGTTCATGGAGCCCGTGGACTACACCGGCTATGTGGACCTGTCCACCGGCGAGGAGATGGAGCTGACCGTCACCGTCATGCGGGACAAGCGCACCGGCATGTACTATCTGGGCAACCTGGAGCGCCGCATCGTGGTGGCCGACTGCTGGGAATACCTGTACAACGGCGGGCGCGTGGTGTTGGCAGCCAGCCCGGACAACCTGGAGTGGGACCAGGTGGGGCTCTTGTCGCTGTACAACTACTGCCGCGCCTATGACTACTACAAGGAGATCGGCTGGTCCGGCGGCGACGGCCTGGACACACCGATTCTGATCCTGAACGACTACTGCGACGCCAATCACAAGCCCGTGAACAACGCGGCCTACGTGGGCGGCTATCTGGGCTGGCAGATGTTCCTGGCCAGCCAGGGCAACGACCTGTCCCAGTGCCTGGACGTGCTGGCCCACGAGTTCACCCACTGCGTCACCGGCTCCGTCATGACCTACAACGCCTACATGAACGACTTCGGCGCGATCAACGAGGCCATGAGCGACATCCAGGGCAAGACCTGCGAGATGCTGATGGAGGGCCGCGAGGAGATGAACTGGACCCTGGGCGACGAGGGCACGACCCCCGTGCGCAGCCTGAGCGATCCCCATCAGTTCAGCCAGCCCGAGTTCACCTGGGATGTGTACTACATGCCCAACGCCAAGACGCCCACCGAGCTCAACGACCGCGGCGGCGTGCACACCAATTCCTCGCTGCTGAACAATCTGGCCTGGCGGCTCTATGAGAAGGGCGGCATGACCTTAGAGGAGGGCCGCGCCTTCTGGTTCACCGTGGACTGCGCCATGGTGCCCGGCACGGATTACGCCCAGCTGGCGGAGCTGCTGCCCTGGACGCTGCGGATCACCGGCATGGAGAAGTACGACGCCGAGCTTCGGCGCGCGCTGGACGCCACGCGGCTGGGCGTCGTGGACATCCCCGAGGTGTTCGACGAGGACCGCGCCCTGGTGACCCTGAATCTGCCCGACAATCCCATCTTCGACGACGAGCAGTGGGTTTTGCAGATCTACACCGTCAACGTGGAGAAGCTCATCTCCGGCGTGAAGAACATCTTTGGCCACGTGTTTATCGGCGATTTCAGCGTGCTGCCGCCCACCGTCCAGGCCATGCTCAACGGGGAAGCGGGGGAGGACGCCCTGCCCGCCCCGAAGCAGGAGGAAAAGGGCCTGGTCGGGACGCTGATGGACTTCTTCAACGGCACGGAGGAGCAGGCGGAGGAAGAGCCGTCCGCCGAGGAAGCGGAGGAGCTGCCCGCGTGGGTGACCCAGGAGCTGCCCGCGTGGATCGACGAGTACTTCTCCGGCGTGTTCTACATGAGCTCCACCAACGCCGGTCAGGACGGTCGCACCATGCGCATGGTGGGCATCCCCGGCCACTCCATGCCGCTGCTGATCCACGGCATCTACAACCAGGACACCAGCAAGCTGGACGACACCTATCTGCTGGGCTACTTCGGGGGCCAGTGGTACGACCTGGCGACCGCCTTTGCCGAGATGAATGAAGAGGCCGAGGTGGGGGAGGACGGCCTCACCGACGGCATGCGCGATTTCGCCGACCGCCTGGGCGAGCAGATCGAGAACAGCGGCTTCAATTTCAAAAACCTTGAGGACTATCTGGACCTGTTGTTCTTCCGCGTCGAGGGCGGCGTGGCCAGCGAGCTGCCTGCCACCGGTCTCGAGACCATCACACCCATCCCCAGCGAGGCCTTCGACGAAATAATAGAAACCGCTGAGGATGCCGAGCCCCGCATGTCCCGCCCCAAGCTGGAAGAGAGTGAAATGCAGGAGGCGGCGTAGGATTATCTAATTTGGATGAACCCCCAAGGAGGGCTTCCTCATGGCACATCCCTATATTGATCGGCGGCTGTATGACGCCATCGTGCGCTTCGACAGGGACGAGGCGGCGCAGGATTACTACTACAAGGTCATGGACACGCCCCTGGAGTGGAAGGGCAAGCACTATACCGTGCGCAGCCAGATCCTGCGGGCCTATGCCATGCTGTTCTGCGAGGACCTGGATCTGGCCCCCGGCCAGGCCGCGGGTCCCGACGAGGTGGAGGCCACGGCGGACCGGCTCTACACCGGCAGCATGGGCTTCGATCCCGCGCACTGGTACCGCATGCGGTATCACTTTCCCGTCATCGACGACGACAACTACGACCGCTTCGCGGCGCTGGTGATCTCCGACCTGAACGCCGGGCCGCTGCACGACGCGGCGCTGAACGGGGGCGACATGCTGCTGGTGGGCGAGCTGGACCCGCTGCACATGACCCCGGAGCAGCGCGAGCGCCAGCAGCTGCGGGCCATCGATCCGGGGGTGCTGCGCCCATGAAGATATTTGTGGTGGACAGCGCCGCGAAGGAGCTCATGGGCGAGGTCAGGCTGGTGAAGGAGATCGTCCCGGACTGCGAGCTCAAGTCCTTTCAGAGCAGTCTGGAGGCCCTGGGCGCGGCCCGCGAGGCGGAGGTGGACGTGGCGCTTGTGTCCACCAAAATGCCCGAGCTGGAGGGGCTGGACCTGGGGCTGTATCTCAAGGAGATGTACCCCTTTGTGAACATCATCTACCTCTCCGACAGCCGGAAGCTGTGCTACGAGGCCCTGGAGCAGCACGCCAGCGGCTACCTTCTCAAGCCCGCCGACGCCGAGGGACTGAGGCGGGAGTTCGGGGATCTGCGCCACGCTCTGGGCAAGGGGCGTCAGCGCCGGGTGTTCGCCCAGACCTTCGGCAACTTCGAGCTGTTCGTGGACGGCGCGCCGGTGGATTTCAAATACACCCGCACCAAGGAGCTGCTGGCACTGCTGATCAACAACCGCGGCGCGCAGACCACCAACGGCGAGATCATCGGCACGCTGTGGGAGGACGACGGCGACCCGGAGAAGAAGTCCTCCTACCTGAGCAATCTGCGTCAGGATCTGCAAAACACACTGAACCGGCTCAAGGCCACGGACGTGATCAACAAGCAGCGGGGCAGCATGGGCATCGCCGTGGATCGCGTGGAGTGCGACCTGTATGACTGGCTGGCGAAAAAGAAGGATTCCAAGTATCACTATCTGGGCGACTACATGAACCAGTACAGCTGGGCCGAGACCATGCACGCCGAGCTGGACGAGCTGAGCTACGCCCTGGAGGATGAGTATTGATGGATAACAACATGCAGAGCAAGCTGTTCCGACAAAAGAGCGTGGAGCGGGTGTCCTCTCCCGAACAGCTCAACGACTACATGCGCGTCACCAGCCCGGCCATGTGGATGGTGCTGGGCGCGGTGATCGTGCTGTTGGCGGGGCTTCTGATCCTGGCCTCCGTCAAGAACCTGGAGACCACCCTGCCCGTGGAGGCCCGCGTGGACGAGGGCAGCCTGACCGCTGTGGTGACCGACGCGGTCAAGGAGGACATGCCCATCCGCGTGGCGGGTCAGGAGGTCCAGATCGAGACCGTCTATCGCAACGAGGCGGGACAGAAGGTGTGCACCGCCGATCTGTCCGCCGAGGACGGGGTCTACAGCGCGGAGATCGTCACCGATTCCATCGCGCCGATACAATTTCTGTTGAACTGAGGACACTGGCATGGCTGAGAAAACGATCAAGAGTCCCGTCAAAAACGGCGTGGCGAAGGTGCCGGTGGTCATGCAGATGGAGGCGCTGGAGTGCGGCGCGGCCTGCCTGGCGATGGTGATGGCCTACTATCAGAAGTGGGTGCCGCTGGAGCAGGTGCGGCTGGACTGCGGCGTGTCCCGGGACGGCTCCAACGCCAAGAACATGATGCTGGCGGCGCGCCACTACGGCCTGGAGGCCAAGGGCTACCGCATGGAGCTGGAGGCCCTGCGGAAGCAGGGGACCTTCCCCTGCATCATCCACTGGAACTTCGACCACTTTGTGGTGCTGGACGGCTTCAAGGGCAACAAGGCCGTGCTGAACGATCCCGCCCGGGGCGTGGTGAAGGTGGACATGGAGTCCTTCGACGAGGCCTTCACCGGCATCGTCATCAACCTCATCCCCGGGGAGAGCTTCGCCCCCTCCGGCAAGCCCAAGAGCACCCTGGCCTTTGCCCGGAAGCGCCTGCGCGGCGCGGGGGCGGCGGTGGTGTTCGTGGCGCTGACCACCATCATCACCTACCTCTTCGGCATCATCGACCCCGTCATGTCCCGCATCTTCTACGACCGGCTGCTGACGGGGCAGAACCGGGAGTGGCTCAATCCCTTCATCGCCCTCATGGCGATCCTCTGCGTCATGCAGCTGGTGGTGGAGTGGGCGCGGACGGTGTATTCGCTGAAGATCAACGGCAAGCTGTCCGTCATCGGCAACACCTCCTACATGTGGAAGGTGCTGCGCCTGCCCATGGAGTTCTTCTCCCAGCGCATGGTGGGCGACATCCTCCAGCGCCAGGCCACCAACGCCTCCATCGCGGGCACGCTGGTGGACACGGTGGCCCCGCTGTTGCTGAACACCTTCATGATGCTGTTCTACCTGGTGCTGATGGTGCGCTACAGCCCGCTTCTGACCCTCATCGGCCTTGGCAGCGTGCTCATCAACGTCATCGTGGCGCGGATCATGTCCAACCAGCGCGTGAACCTGATGCGGGTGCAGCTGCGGGACGAGGGCAAGCTGGCCTCCGCCACCCTGGCAGGCATCAGCATGACCGAGACCATCAAGTCCTCCGGCGCGGAGAACGGCTTCTTCCGCAAATGGGCGGGCTATCAGGCCTCGGTCAACACCCAGAACACCCGCTACGGCCGCCTGGAGGCGTCCATCGGCATCATCCCC